>Ga0209550_10005296_pt1 | contig 12113 bp, 7 predicted proteins | sample LauGreSuBDMM15SN_2_FD_187567 | JGI IMG/M metagenome (GOLD analysis project Ga0209550, IMG submission 187567) | Freshwater lake microbial communities from Lake Michigan, USA - Su13.BD.MM15.SN (SPAdes) (version 5) | ecosystem: Environmental > Aquatic > Freshwater > Lake | place: Lake Michigan, USA... | reverse complement strand
GGATGGGAATTAAAGTATTTTGAGATTTGGGGTATTAAATTATTCATGACATTTAACAGATTTCTTGATGTTTTCCTATAAATAATTAATTACTTCACTGATAAAATAAGAATTTTTACTCATCTTACTTTTTTTTTGAAAAACTTTTTGAATGTTAGTAAAAATATAAATTTCTTCTAATTTTATTTTTTCTTCTGCTTCCAGTATGCCATTATTCCATTCATACTTGACTCCTACTTCATCTTCAGGCTCCCAGTTTTGAAACTCTTCAAATGACATTTTCTTCCCGTCATACTTTGGAACTAATGGTTTATCTTTTATTTCACTTTCGATTATAGGTGTAAAAAGAGTCATTTCAATTATCCTTTTTATTTTTTTTCGTCCAATCTACAGGAGGATCACACCAACCCTATCGATGTGTGATTTTAATTCTAAGTTTGTTATGGAATTATAATCTACCAAGTCTATCTTATTTGGCAAATCTAGTGTTTCTAGCTTTATTCCTATTTGGCACAAGTCTCGAAAAGTTATTTCTTCTCCGACTATTGCTAGGTCTATATCCGATCCAGTTTTCGCTGTACCTTAGGCTCGAGAGCCAAATAGTATAACTTTGATTACTTTCTTGTTTTGTTTTAAAATACTTATAATTTGATTTATAATTAGCTGGTTCAAAATCATAATCCGATAAGGTTCAATGTATGAACGTAGTTGTCGAGAACTATTGTTCAGGGGTTGAATATATTGTTATTAAGTTGAAAATACCGAGATCTCTCAAAAATTAATTTTTGGGAGATTTTGAAGGTTTTAGAGCTTTTATGCAAAGAGAGTTTCAAATATATCCCCCCTTCTTTGGAGTAAAATAATTCCTTTTTCTAATCCTTCTTTGATTAAATCATCAGCTATAGAAAAACTTGCAAAAGCTGTTAAGATTTTGTAGTTTTTATATTCAAGAAATAATTTTTTGAAGTTTGGTAATTTGCGGGTTAGCAAATGGTCTATATCTCTTGTATGAAGGAATAACTTAACTTCTATGATATAGACTACCTCTCCATTCACTAATAGAATGTCATACTCTTCCTCAATACCATCTTTACTACGGGTAACATTTTTTTCTATAAAATCAAATCTTACACCGTTTAGTACAGGATTGTGTTTTAGGGAATTATAGAAAAATTCTTCTGCAACCTTGCCCTGATTATTACTGACTCCCCCATACATTTCAGCAAGCCTATCTAGTTTAGAATCTGTCTTTGCAAGTTGGGCGTCTGTTTTTGCCAATTGAGCGTCTGTTTTTGCCAATTGAGCGTCTGTTTTTGCTAATTGGACATCCGTTTTTGCCAATTGAGCATCTGTTTTGATTTGAGATTCGACGAGTTTGGCTATTAAGTCTCTGAGGTCGTTATCGGTCATAGATTTAAATTGAGATTATATAAGTATTTGTCTAGTAAAATTTTTAAGTTGTTCTGTTTGGTGATTTGTTAGTTGGGAGAAAATCATGAGAGATTTTACTTGATATTCTTTTTATACAACGTGATAAAGATTGTAGTTTATATAGAATAATCTCAGATTTCATTTAAAAAATGTGCTCTTTATACTTTGGATTTTATCTTCTTTTAATATAGGATAGTATAAATCCATATAATCGTACATATCATTTAGTTTTCTTAAAAAGAAATGGATGTCTTCTTTTATTACTTTTCCCTTTGTTAGAATTTCTCTATCAATCAGGCCCTCCGATTGGTTTAAATCTACCAAATCTATATCCCTATTCTCAAAAAGGTTCATGAATCGTTCTTTGATATCTTGAATTTGGGTAGAACTAAGTTTAACTTTCCCTGCAATACCCAAGTCTATATCACTTTCTTCGTTTAAATGATATTCTCTAGCGGAACCAAAAAGAATGATGGTATGTAAGTCAGGAAATTTGGATAAATTATTTTTAAGAATTTCTTCGAAGGGATTCATTGTGTTATAAATAATTATTTTAATTATTATTATATAATTTAATAAACCATTTAAATGGTTGGAATTTTTTTTAACTCTTACCTATGGGTATAGATTTTATTCAGTAAGACATGACCTTATTAGTACAATTGAATTCTGCATTTTCTTATTTATTTTTCTATGAGTCGATTTTTAACTTCATTGAAAACTACATCTATTTTTTGATCCCTAATTTTTATCTTGAGTTTTGCTAAAAATTTAATTTTTTTTTGGAGAGACTGGTTTTATCTTGAATTTCTAAAAATAAATCAATGTCTCCGCCTTTTTTTGTGTCATCTATTCGACTCTCAAAAAGATAAATTTTACCAGTTTGAAGTACACTTTCAAAAGATTGTTTTATTTGGATTATTTCATTCTCTTTTAGTCGCATTGTAGTACTTATAAATCTAGTCTTTTAAAACTACAAATAAATTCTTCTTTTTCAATATCATTTATAAAGCTCAGTTGAGGGTGATAGTTAAGTGCTCTCCTAATACCACTTCCCAAACCACTGTATGGTAAAATGTATTGGGAAAGTGAATTTAAGATTGGATTACGATGAATGGAAATCCCACTTATCATCTTGGCTATGTTGAGTGAGTTGGGAAGCTTTCCTGGGGATCGAATTTCCAAGCGATCATGGAATAAAAAAACTTTTATTGATGAATTGATATAATAATCTCTGTGCACGAGTGCATTGATAAGTATTTCAGAGATTGATTCTTCTGGAATTTCTAATATTCCTATAGTGTTAAATTCTTTACTTTCTTGGATTCTCTTTAAGCAACTTTTTAAAAAATACATGGCTTGTTTAAACATTTCAGGCAATGTGCCTTCCACTTTTTCTTTGGTAATAAATCTCTCACTCGAAATATCTATTCCATCAAAATACACACAATCTAAGTAGAAAGATTTACAAAATCTTTGGGGATAAATTCCAAAAAGAAGGTTACCTGCCAATGTCAAATGATCATCCATGATTAAATCTAGGTTTTGAAGGACATTTTTTAATTGTAGTACATTTGATTTTAGTTCAATAAATACTTTACTATCTTTTCTTTCGAGAAATTGATAAAATAATTGAGTATTTAAATCAGATATATTAGTTTTATGTAATATTGATTCATCTGCATAAAAAGAATTTGATTCTGCAAATAAACGTCTGAGCTCTTCCTGCAAAATTTTTCGTTTATCGCTACCAGATTTAGTAAAAAAAAATCCATTGCTGGTTTGGTAAGGTTTATTGACACCTTTTTTTATAGAAATTACTATGAGTTTTTTTCCTTCTACCTCGACAATTTCTGTTAGTGGGTAGATAGGAGGTTTTATATTTTCATTGGCAGTATTAGATATGAGTTGATTCAATGAATCAATTTCTGAGTCTTCTAGTCCCAGAATTAAACCATCATTTTTCACTCCGAGAATTAAATGTCCGCCCTCAGCATTAGAAAAAGCTACGAACTCTTCTGCTAGTTTTTTGGAATCTTTGATGGATTCCTTAAATTGAGTAAAACTGTCTTCCCCATTTTTGATTTTTTGTGTTAACTCATATAAATCCATTAGCTTCCTTAAAATTCCTTTTGAATTAACATACTGCCATAATATTTTTTTAGAATTTTAAATAAGTACATATAGCTTCGCCCCATTACTCCCATCGGCATTTCTATCTTTATAGATTATGTTCATTCATTGAACAGAATAGTCAAGAAAATATCTTTTTATATACATATTTATGTGGGAATTTTCAATTTTATTCCCTTTTAGTGAATCCATAAAGTACTTTTTTATAAGTAGATATACCCAAGAAAGACGTATTATATGCAAGAAAAACTTTAAAAATAATTAGATTTAAAGATTAGAATTCTTAAAAAAATAAACTTCCTTCTATTTTTTAAACCCAAATTCCTTTATTTTAGTTTATTTTTTAACCTATTTATTTTACCATTGCCTTTGTGAATTTAAAAGAGAATTTACTATCCCTTAGACCAATATTTTTAAATTTCTACAAAACTAAAAAATATAAGGCTCTCCTAATTCTTTTATTGATATATAAATCTTTATTTAATATGTACATGGGTGATTACATAATCTCTAAGGGGATAAACTCTGCAATACTAGGTGGTTATACTGGAAATGTAAAACAATTCTCCCTTTTTTATGGGATAGTAATAGAAGATTTAGAAATTTTAGCAGCGGAAAGTTTTAAAAAAGAGTCTATTTTTAAAGCCAAGAGAATTTCCATCCAATACAACTTACCCGCCTTTTTTGTGTTCAGATTTAAACTCAGTGAAATATCCATCACCGATCCAATCATTAATTTACATAAAGTCAATGGTAAATGGAATTTTGAAAGTCTCACCACTCCCTCTGAAACTTTTCCAGAACCCCCCGAAGAAGAATCTACTTCCTCTAGCAATGAAATTAATACGTACCTACCCATAAGTGCTTACCTTCATTTTTTCATTCAAGATCTAAAAGCAACCGTTCATATTGAAGACCCCGAAAATCCACTCTCCGCTTCTCTAGAAAATTTTTCTGTATCACTTTTAGTAGACTCTTACCGCTTCTCTAAAATTCCGCTTTCACTAAAAGCTACCAATATTGTTGAAATCTTTCAAATCAAACTTAATACTGAAAAAACTCCAAAAATAGTTTACCAGGACAAGGCATCAAAAATTTTAACAGATATAGATCTGAAATTGAATTTGGATTGGGATTCTGTATCCCAACCAAAAAAGTTTTTATCCGAACTTAAAATTGGAAATGAAAGTATTCCCATCCAATATGGAGGGAAGGATTTACCTCCCTTTGGTTTTTTAATTACCTATAACCTAACATTTATTCCTGAAACGGACTCACTCAATCTATCATCTTTTATAGTTCAATTTTCAAAGGTAAATTGGTTAGAGGTTGTGGGGGGCGTCCAAAAAGTATCATCTGGAAATCCTGAAATTGATATTGGGGTCAAAGAATCCACAATTGATCTGAATAGCTTGGGAGAAATTCTAAAAAAACTTCCGGGAATTGGTGTTTCAGACGTAAGCGGAGAAATCAGTTTAAAGGGACTTGGAGCACAGGGAAATCTGAGTTCCTTACAGGCTAATTCAGAAATTCATGGAAGAGATATAGTTGTACTACAGGGAAACGCAAAACATTCCATTCCAAAACTTGATATTGTTTTGGAAACCAAACTCAATCTAAATGATAAAACAGAATCTTCTGAATCGGATATCCTTCCTATATTAGATGAATTTATTGTAAAAGAATTCTTTATCAATTACAATGGAATTTTAATAACACTCTCTGGAATGATTGAACCAAAATCTAAAGTTGATTGTGAGCTTAGTATTAGCAATATCCAATTGGGGAATTTTGAGAAATCCCTCCAAGGTAGTACTGATATCAAAGTATTAATTGGAGGGAATAAACTATCCTATTTAAAATTGGATACAAAAGTGGATTTAAAAAAATTGAGATACTTTATGGGAAAGTCCCTCTCAGGAAAAAATGATATCCAAATTCAATTTTTAAACACAATAGATTTAGGTTCTGGATTTAAATTTGAAGATCTGCAAATTGATTCTTTTAATTTATACTTAAAAAATGAACTCAAAGAGACAGCTATCAAATTACAAACTAAGCTAGATCTAAATGTCAAAAAAGGAATCAAGGTAAAGATTTATGATTTTCTATTAAATGCTGATATGACAAAGTTAATCCCCACTCTACCCATACTTCTTCGTAATACAATTTCTGGTGTGAGAGATGGACTAGGAAACAATATTTCTCTTGGGGGAGGTGTAGATTTTTCATCCCAAAATGACTTTAAACTTATAAACCTTAATATCAAAGCTTCACTACCCGGATTGGAGTTAAAAGATTTACAACTCATTGCGGGTATAAAACTCAATTCAGATAAGGAAGAATCAATTGAAATAGAAACTCTTCAACTAAATGGGTTTGAAAAAAAAGTAAAAGCTAATTATAAAGGAAAATTTTATAAACCATTTACAGCAAATCCTCCATTCGGTGAATATACAGGAGGAATCCAAGGCAATTTAACACTTGAATCAGATGGATATAAATATCTCACAAAAGGAATTTTTTTTAGGGGTGATATTGATTTTGATTTGGATGTAAGGGGAGCAATCATACAAGGAACATTTAGATCAAAAGACAGTGGCTTTAAATTTGTTCAGGATTGTCCGGGGGAAAATTGTAGTGAAACAGAGATAGCAGGATTAAAAATGAATATTCCATTTCTTCATGATATCAATGATAAAACTATGGAAAATCTAATTTCTGGCAATGCTGAAAGTTTTGTTCAAAATTATGGACTCACAAAGCCTCCTAATTTTACAATTGATCGTATTACTTCTAATCATCCCATTCAAAAAAATACCAAATTTGATTATGTTAAATCCACGGAAAGTGCTCCGGGAATATCTGCTTTTTTAGAATATAAGGAAAATTTTTTAATTTTAGACAATTTAAAAATTTCTACTTTAGATGGAATCATATTTGGAAAAGATTTTATAGTAAATGTAGGAACTGGGGATCCAGCTAAAATTCAATACAATGCTGTACTACAAGTTAGAGATATTGATTTAAAACAAATTCTTTCCCCTGCTAGTAGAAAAAAAATCAAAGATGGGAAGCTAAAAGGTGATATTAATATCAGCGGACAAAATCTAACAGATCCCGTTGCCAATGTAGATTTATTTTTTAGTATCTTTCAAATAGGGGAAGATTTTGGAAGAAGTGCCGTGAACATTGTAAGTCCCACCAATTTTGTAACTGATCGAATAATAAATAGCTATTCTGTGAATAAAATTGAAATTGAAATCAACCATGGATTAGTCTATGCACGCGTACTTTTTAACAAATCAATCATGAACTCCCTATTGTTCCAAGTCGAAAATGATAGGATTCAACAAGAAAGAATTCCACTTGCTAACTTTTTAAAGCGCGCTAAATCAGAGCTATCGGAGTATGAATGAAAAATAATATAATTCTGTTAGTAGTTTTATATATTACATTTTTTGAATCCTGTACTATAAGACTCCCTGCTATTACATTCACACAGTCGGGTACCGCTGCTGAAAAGCAGATGATAGGAAATGATAAAGAAATAGAAAAAGATGGATGGATTTTATCCTCTGTAAAAACATCCGCTTTAGGTTCTGAGATTTGGAAAAGAGAAAATTTAAACAATGAGATCTATTTACCTGATAATGATGAAGAAGTTGTACTACAACTAAAGCGAATAGCTTATTTAGCTCCAGAAATTAAATCATATAAAAATAAATCTTTTGTAGGGGAATCACTTGATGGCAAAGTCAAAGTTAATCCTATTTTAAATTTGACAAAGTATTCTTCAGAATATCCTGATGTTAAGTCTAGGATAGAAGAAGTTATTCGCTTAACAAATGAATCTAGGTCTTTTTTATATTCTAAAAAGTCAGAACGGATTGATTTAGAGTTTAAAGATCCAAAGAAAGCTAATACTGAAAAAAATAAGATATTATTTATTTATTATAATTTAGTTGAAGATGGTGAGTACTACGAAATTTCAAAAAATAAATGGGTTAAAAAAGAGTGAAAGAAAATAGAATTCATATTTATTTTTTAATTATAAATTTATTTTTTTTTGGTTTATTTATTAATTGTAGTACATTCAATTTCAAGGGGGATGAAACAAAAAAACTTGATTTTGATTATAAAACAATCTCGAGGACTTATTTTAGACCAGAAAATACTAAACCATTTCCCCTGACAGTTCGTAGGGGGAATAATTTAAATGGATCAGTATCAGCGGATGGTCGATATCTATACTTTTCTGGAGATATTCTAAGTAACTTAAATATTTATGTCAGAGACCTTAAAAGTTCAATTGTAGTACCTCTCACACTTCATCCATCTGCTGATTACAAACCTTCCATTAGCCCGGATGGAAAGAAATTAGCTTTTGTATCTGAACGTTATGATTCCCTAGGGGATATATTTATTGCCGATATCCAAGTGGAAGAAATTATAAAAGCATATTCAAAGGGTGAGAGTATCTCAGATTCCTATCCACTTTTTCCTCTAACAAATAGAGAATATCTTACAAAGGGTATCATTAAAAGATGTGTGGATACAGACCCCACTTGGTCTCCAGATGGAAGGTACATCACTTATGTAAGCGACTGTGATTCGGCTGGTAAAACTAATATTTATATTTCTGATAGTAAGAATTCATACTCTACAACAATCCTTACAAACAATGGGGCAGCGTCTCCCTCTTATTCGCCTGATGGTAAATTTATTTATTTTATTTCCTACAAAGATAGTCCACTGGGGGAAATATATAAAATTGATCTAGCTACAAAGATAGAAACTCGTATAACTATTAATTCATTTTTAGAACTGAATCCAAGCCTAAGTGGAGATGGTAATTATTTATACTATACTTCCATTAGAAATGATACAAATAAAAATGGTAAGTTAGGTGCAAGAGACAATGGTTTTATCATCCGAAAAAATTTATCTAGTGGTGAAGAATCCGAATTGACAGGAGGAAATTTTCCTCTTTTCGACACAAAATTTACCAATTTTATAGATGGTTCCATTGTCTTTAGTGCCAGTTTTGATAACTCTATCAATATATATTTTATTCCAGCTTCAGGGGAAATTCCTAAGCGTAGTACAATTAGCCAACAATATGAATTAGCTGATAGGTATAGGGATCGTTCCTCCGACTTTTCTCAATTTGCATTCAGTACAATAAGAACCTATTTTTCAAATGATCCCCTCTACCCTCTTTTTAAATCTAGATCAGACCGTCAAGTTGTGAGGGATTTTGAATCCGAGGGAAGAGATCTTGAAGCAAATTCCATTTTAAAAAATATGCTCTCCCTAAAAGAGGATCCTAAATTTGCCTACTCCTACGCACTAGCAATGGAACACACATACAAGAGAAAAAAACAAAATTCCATCCCTATATTAGAATCATTTTTTGAAGAAGTTAAACAAGATCCTAAGTACTTACCTGAAATTCCACCATCTGTTTTACAATTGACTGCAGAAGTTTATGAGGAAAAAGGAGACAATTCTCATGCAAAGGAAATCTACGAGACGATTTTAAAGGAGTATCCTACCTACTACCGAACAAATGAAATTAAGGTAGCAATGGGTACAATCGCAATAAGGGAAAATCCAAATACTATACCAGAATATTTTATTGAAGTTTATGGCACTTCGCTAAATCGAAAAAATTCCTTGAATGTGGTACGAGAAATTTCCAGGGCAATAGATTCTTTGCCAACTTATCAATTGCAAAATGAAAATCTTCTTGCAAATATCTCAAATGCAAATTTTAAAACCAAAAATAATGAGCTTCACAGTTATCTAAATTACCTATATGCAAAAAATATTCGAAAAGAAGATAAATTTGAGGAAAGCAACAAAGAAATAGAAAAGTATCTTTCTACTCTTTCAAATGATTCCTATGTGTACCTTTCATCTTTGATGCTCCAATATGAAAATTACCGAGATCTAGGTAAGTATAATATAGCACAAAATTCACTTCTTAAATTAATTGAAAACTATGAATATAAATCGGGCATAGAAGTTGATACAGATATCATAGAAAACACATTGCAATCAGCCGAAAGTTTAGCCAAAAATTCCGAACTAAGAGAAAATTTCAAATTAGCACTGGAAAACTATGAAAAAATCAATCTATTTCTCTCCGCTTCCATTGAGAAAAAATTACCCCTACAGGGAGTGTATGACCAATATGCTACCTATTACCATCGAAAGATGGTTGAAACATCGCTAAACCTCTCCCAAGGAAAGAGGGATTCTAGGCTTGAATCTCTTTTGAGTGACGCAAATATTTTAACTGGAAGTAAAATAAATTTATTAGGAACCACAACTAAAACTCTCTCCTCACTCTTAAATTTTAAAGTAATAAAATATTTTATAGATTTTAAAGATTTCAACTATATTTCTACCTATAACAGTGACGCATTTGAAATTCCAGAAAATTTTTATGTAAATCGAAAAGAATCTGCTTTAAAATCTATGGATTTGGGTGCTATCTATGGTTATTCATATCTTTTGATTTCTAGGGCAGTGTTAAGAGAATCCGTATATCTAGAAAAACAATCTCTAACAGATTCCAGAAAGAAAAGTATATTAGAAGAATTAAAAGAAGCCGAACTAAACCTCCAATGGGTAATATATGCCAATCCTAATTATAACGAGGCTTATTTACTTTTGGGCTGGTTGTACCAATACATTGATATTCGTAAAAGAAGTTTTTTAGAGGGAGAAGATAAGAGAGACGAAGAAATTTTTGAATCTCTATATACTAAATTTTTTCCACTAAAGTATTTGGAAGAAAATGTAGAACTTTATAAACAAATCATTGAATTTAAGGGGAAAACAAATAACCATAAATTATTTTCTGACCTCCATTTAAATTTAGGAAATACTTACTTTTTACTCAATGATTTTGAAAATGCAGTTAAGGAATATTCAATTGTAGAAAAAAGTTCAATACATATAATTCCAAGTGTACAATTTGAAAATTATAAACAAAAAACTATCTATTTATATAACTTTGCAAGAGCTAATATATATGCAGGAAAAATTGAAAATGCAATTCCCTATTTAGAGGAAGCAACTTCTATTTATTACAAGGAGGAGTACTACCCATCTGTAGCAAAAATAGGTATCAATAAAGAAAATGAAAAATTAAATTCAGAACTACTTGATACCAGAAAAAAACTTACCTTATTAAATTCACTTCTCGGACTTGCCGAGATGGAATTGGAAAATTATAACCAGGCAATTTTTCGATTCACCACTGCAATCTCAATGAATGGGGAGACTAAGTACATCAATGATATTGGATTGTACAATTCTTTAGCACTGTGCTACCAAAAAATTGGTGACTACAACAAATCTGAAGATGCTTTAAAGAAATCAGATTTGGAATTTAAAAGTAAACAGAGTAGATTGAGAAAGATTTTGAACTATTCTATTTGGGATACACTATTTCCAGAAAATTTAAGGGTCATTGGGGAGGGTAGATTCCCTGGTGAAATGCCAGATGAATTTTCAAATTTACTCGGACAGGGAATACGAATCCAAAATAGTATTGATAATAAGGAATTTACAAACACATCTGAATTGATTCAAAAAAGGTACGATTTTTTAAAAGAAAATTCCCTAGAAAAAAATACATCCGGTCGTAAGATCATGGAAAAAAGTATTTTAAGCTTAGCTTATAACGAATACCAGAAAGGAAATTTTTTAAAATCTTCAGATCTTTATACTAAAGATTATAAAGAAAAAGCTACTAGCTCAATGGTAGATGCTTTTAATTCCTATCTACGATCTGATATAGCCCTTTTTTCCCATATTGAAGAAAATTCTGAACCTAAAGATAAATTGTTAGAAGAATTAAATAATAATATTAAATTTCTAAATTTATTTAAAATTGAAAGATTCAAAGAATGCAATAAAAAATATCCAGATATTGAAAAAGAAACAAACTTTTGTGAAATAGACTTTTATAAAAAGTATCCAGATCATGAAATATCCCTTGCAAATAATTATTTTTATTTGGGTGAAATATATTTTAGTCAAAAAAAGTTTGAGGAATCTGCCTATTTCTACGGTCTTTCCATCCAAAAATCTACTTCACCTGGGAATATTCCCACAGCAGAAATTGGTTTAAATACCGATCCATACACAATGAAACAGAGGTGCAGACTAAAAATTACAGCTGCCATTTCTTTCTTAAGAATTAAAGAAAATAACAAATTTTTTGAATATTTAAAGGATGCATCCTACATTGCAGATGAATTTCAACTTTTGAAAGAAACACTGACTATCCAATATTTATTAGCGGAATATTATTATACCACTGGAAATAATAAAAATGATTTCCAATCATCGATTGAGTATATTAAAAAGATTGAATCTCTTCTTAAAAATAACCAAGGATTATTTTATACATTAGATAATACTTTTTTTATAAATCTTTATACTTTAAGAAATTATAATTATGTTAAACTTAGAAATATTGAGGAATTGAGGATTTCAAATGAAAAACTTTTCAGTGCTATTTTATACAA
>Ga0209550_10005291_pt1 | contig 12120 bp, 8 predicted proteins | sample LauGreSuBDMM15SN_2_FD_187567 | JGI IMG/M metagenome (GOLD analysis project Ga0209550, IMG submission 187567) | Freshwater lake microbial communities from Lake Michigan, USA - Su13.BD.MM15.SN (SPAdes) (version 5) | ecosystem: Environmental > Aquatic > Freshwater > Lake | place: Lake Michigan, USA... | reverse complement strand
AGGCAATGTACAAAAATACACAATTACATTGGAAAAAATATACTTGGGAAAATTTCCGATTATGGTACAATCCGATTTTTGTATATTGAAAGGTCTTCCAAGAGAAGTTCGTCATACCATGGGAGAATGCCGCAACGATTTAGGAGGCTATTTTATCATAGACGGCAAAGAAAAGACAGTGGTCGCACAAGAAAAATTCGCCGATAATATGTTATACATACGCGAAGCAACGGATGATAAATATACTTATTCGGCGGAAATAAGATCTGTTTCCGAAAACGCCTCCAAGCCGATACGCACGGTTTCGGTGAAAATTGTTGCGCCTAGCACAACTTTCTCAAATATGAATTTAGTCGTAAGTTTGCCGAACGTAAGAAAACCGGTTCCACTATTTATTTTATTTCGCGCGCTAGGAATAATATCTGATAAAGAAATCATTTCTTACTGTTTGTTGGATATAGAAAAATATGAATCTATGGTGGATTTATTTATACCTTCGGTTCACGATGCATCTATAATTTCTAGTCAACACGAGGCCCTCAGATATATTGGACTTTTAACGAAAGGTAAAACGGTTTCTAATGCACTCGAAATAATAACCGATTATTTTTTGCCACATATTGGCGAAATGAATTATGTTACAAAAGCATACGCTCTGGGTAATATGGTATTTCGTCTTTTGCAAGTTCATCTTGGACTAGAAACTCCCACGGATAGAGATAATTTCAAATATAAACGCGTTGAATTAGTGGGTTCATTATTGTATGATTTATTTCGTGAATATTGGAATATTCAACAGAAACAGATTCATCTTGGGTTCGAAAAGGCGCTTTATTACAGTAAAGGTAAATATGACGATAATTTATATAGTTTGATCGATGATAATTCCAAAGAAGTGTTCCGCGAAAGATCTTTGGAAACCGGATTCCGAAAAGCGTATAAAGGGAACTGGGGCGCACAAACGCACACCAAACGTATTGGAGTTGTGCAAGATCTGAATCGGTTGTCTTTCAATTCTGCTTTGAATCATTTGAGAAAGACGAATTTACCGTTGGATTCTAGCGTAAAATTGGTGGGTCCGCGCGTTTTACATAATTCTCAGTGGGGATTCATCGATCCGATTGATACACCCGACGGCGGGAGCATTGGTTTGCATAAACATTTGGCTATTTCGACGTATATTACACGGGGATCTTCAAGAGAGCCCATTATTGCGTGGTTGCGTGAGGCATGGGCCATGAAATTGATTGAAGAGTATTCACCCAAGGTTTTATCTCAAATGACCAAAGTAATTATCAATGGACTATGGGCGGGTTCTGTTAATGAACCTATTGAATGTTGCAGAAAATTCCGGCTATTCCGTCGCAATGCTTTGATTCCCGTTTACGCCAGTATAACCTTTCAGATTTCCGCCAATTCCATTTTCATTTATACGGACGCCGGGCGACTTTGTCGGCCCATCTTTTTCAAAGACGAAGAAACGGGAAAAATGTCGTATGAAAATAAGGATATATTAAAAGCATTGGAAGAAGGCAAATTCAATTGGGAACATTTGGTGAGTGGATTCAACGAAAAACGTTCTACAATTCGATATGATATAACGGAAATGAAAATATATTCGTTGCCCGAATTATACGACGGCGTGAATTCTGAAACAAATCCTGCAAAGCTGGACAAATTCATAAAAAACAAGGCGATCTTGGATTATATTGATACGAGCGAAAGCGAAAATGCCATGATTGCTATGAGCACAGATAAAATAGAACAAGGCGTATTAAAATATACTCATTGCGAAATACACGAGTCGCTTATTTTTGGAATGATGTGTAATTTGATCAATTACCCGGAAAATAACCCTGCGTCAAGAAACTCATTTTCGTGCGGACAAAGCAAACAGGCGTGTTCCTTGTACCATACCAATTATCAAGTTCGAATGGACAAAACCGCGGTGGTTTTGAATTATGGTCAGATTCCCTTGGTAAAATCGCGATACCTAGACCACATACAAAAAGAAGAAAATCCTTATGGTGAAAATGCTATTGTCGCCATCATGTGTTACACTGGATATAATGTAGAAGACGCAATCTTGGTCAACGAAGGCGCATTGAAACGCGGTCTATTCCGAACTTCTTATTTCACAACATATGAAGCACATGAAGAAAATAGCAAGACAGGAGATAATATTGTCGAAAAACGGTTCATGAATATTGAATCAGATCCTTTGGTTACGGGATTAAAAGAGGGATGCGATTATAGTAAATTGGATGATTTTGGTATTATTAAAGAAGGCACAATTGTCGATGAAAAAACCGCGCTTATAGGGTTAATAACAACGGCGTCGAAACCAGTGGGAACGACGATGCAGGCTACTCATGTCGATGGATCAAAAATGCCCAAGAAAGGACAGGTCGGTGTCGTTGATCGAACATTTATTACAGAAGGAGAAGAAGGAACAAGAATTGCCAAAGTTCGTCTATTGGAACAACGAATTCCTTCAATGGGCGACAAAATGGCGTCGAGAGCGGGGCAAAAGGGGACAATTGGAATGATTATTCCTGAAAGAGATATGCCATTTACCAAAGATGGTATTAGACCGGATTTGATCATCAATCCACATGCTATACCCACCCGCATGACTATTGGACAGTTAGTTGAATGTATAACCGGAAAAGCGAGCGCCATTCTTGGAGGTTTTGGTGATTGTACTGCTTTTGTAAATAAAGGATCCAAAGTGGGGGTTCATGGAGAAATTTTGACTCAACACGGATTTCACTCGAGTGGAAGTGAAATTTTATATAATGGTATGACGGGTGAGCAATTGGACAGCGAAATATTCATGGGACCCACTTATTATATGCGTTTGAAACATATGGTAAAAGATAAGATAAATTATCGTGCGCGAGGACCTCGTTCAGCACTCACTAAACAACCGGTGGGTGGTCGTGCAAATGATGGCGGTCTACGTATTGGAGAAATGGAACGCGATAGTGTTATTTCGCATGGAGCCACTAATTTTTTGCAAGAGTCAATGTTGGATCGGGGTGATAAGACGCATATTGCCATATGTAATAAAACGGGTATAATGTCGATTTATAATCCTTCGAGAAATGTGTTTTTGAGTCCTATGGTGGACGGTCCGCTAAAATTCACGGGATCATTCGAAGGAAATGATTTGCGCGTAGAACAAATGAGCAAATTTGGACGCGATTTCAGCGTTGTTTGCGTTCCTTATGCGATGAAACTGTTGATACAAGAGTTACAGACGATCAATATACAAATGCGTATTATTACCGAAGACAATATTGAACAAATTGATAATATGTCATATTCCAAGAACATTGAGAATTTAGTGGGCGTCAAGGATATTAGTCCCAAGAATTTGGTAGATAAAATCAAGGCGGCGATCCAAGAAAATAAAACAGATCCAATATTATTTACAGAAGAAGATATTGGTATTAGTAAACAATCGCCATCCGCAGAATCGATAGACTCTTCGAGTAACATATCTTTCACGTATCAACCGTCTGATTTGAGTGAAATTCCTGACGGAATTTTTGAACCGGATCCTTTGGTAGAGTCTGAATCCTTGGATGATACTGTATCGCCTTCGAATATAAAAGAGGATGATGAATCAAAATCAGAAATAAATCCAGAAACGGAAGGAGGTCGTAAGAAGGATATGTTTAATGTGGGAGATAAAGTGTGCGTACGTGGTGTAACCGATGGATATACAAACCGTCTTTGGCAAATAAGTAAAAAGGGGGATAAATTTATTACTATTATTGCCTTGGATCCTAGCGGTTTATCTATGGATAAACAAATTCGAGTTGTTACGGACAAAGACATTTTCAAATCCGATGAAATGGTTCATGACCCCTTGTTCCAAGATTTTGGATTAAACAATATGAATTTTCAGCAACCTATGATAAATCCGGCGTTTTCTAATCCTCCCGTGCAAATCACTTTTGCGCCCAAGATTTTCAATCACGGAAACGATAATTCGGTAGAATTGGATCAAGGACCAAAGCAAGAACCTACGACCGACAATAATTCGACTCCATTGTCATCTATTCTTGGACAAATCAATAATTCTAGTCCACCGTTGATTAAGATAAAGGCGGAGGACAAGAAAGAATCAGAATCAGTTATAGATCTATCCAAACCCTTTTCAATAACCAAGAAAGGTTAATTCTTCTTCTTTTCGCGCGTCCAATGAAAATGCCGAAAAATTTTTACAGAGTTGTCAAAATTTTTATAATATACATATATATTATAAAAATGAGCATCCATCCAATTGAATCTTGTGAAGGATTACTTATTTTTCCTAATATGGAAGTTGTTGGGTTATGTAATGTTTTAAAAAATTTTTTGAGCTTTATTCGCATCAGTAAAAATAAAAAGTATAATTTTATAATATACAAAAATATAAAAATAAACAAATTATTTGATCTCCCTGAAATATATTTTGATGAGAATCAAAATCATGAAAATAAAATTACACGCAACACATGGAGATTTTCAATATTTGACACCGATAAAAATTTAGATAAAATTACCGATAATGAATTTTCATTAATGTTTCCTGATTCTAGCGATCTTACAATTTTTCCAAATTTCAAGAATAATTGGATTGATCTTTTGTACAGACCTGATTTATTTAACGATATTTACCAAGATTATTCAAATCTATTTGCTGAATTAAAAATTAAGGAAGAGGTGTTATATAAAATTAATAATTTCTCTAAGAATTTTAATGAGAATACAATATCGGTTCACCTAAGAAGTTGGGTAGATCATAACGGCAGAGCGCAAAAATTCAATATAAATGATTTTTATAACAAAATAGACGAATTCAACGACGACGTGAATAACTTCTTTATTTCATCGGACAATGTAGATTTATGCAGTAAAATGAAAGAAAAATATGGAAATAAAATAATAACATACGACGATGATTCCGACAATCCATTGGTCAAATCTTTGATAGAAGTGGTGCTTTTGTCAAAAAACAAGATTTTGATCGGCACTTATTTATCTACATTTACTGAAATGGCCTATGTTATAAATTATAGATTTGATAAACAAGTAATTATTTTGTAAGACGATAGATAAAATTTTTGAATGAATATTTATGCCCGTAGCATCATTTTAGATTCATGTATATATGTATATATATACATGAATATAAGCGTTCGCGAAAATGAATATTCGCAACGCGTTTATGATTCATCTCTTGGTGAAAGTTTCTTCCCTTATCAGAAATAAAATTGAATAGAAATGAATTAAATACAATATATGCACCTTGATATATATGACGACAAGTGCAAGAATTATCAGTATCAATAAATCCAGGAATACAATCTTGGAATTATTGGACATGCAAGACTATAATGTAGATGATTATCTGGGATTTAGCATAAACGAAGTCGACGCAATGTTGGCAAATTCGCAACTTGATATGTTGATCACACACAAGACAAACGGTAAAAAAGTTTACGTGAAGTATTATTTTACAACAAAACAAACGACGCGTCAGATTAAACCCCAAACCTTGGACGATATTATCGAAGATCTTTATACGATAGAAGACATTTTGACGAAAAACGACTCGCTGATTATCATTATTGACGATGAACCGAATGATACGATTTTGAATAAAATGCGATATTTGTATGATCACGACGGAATTTTCGTCGTGATTCACAATATTAAGCGATTACAGTTCAATATATTGAATCATGCTTTAGTTCCAAAAGTGGAAATCTTGGACGAAAGTGAGACCAACGAAATGATGAAAAAGTACAATTTGAAAGACAAGAGTCAAATTCCCGAGATTTCCAGATTTGATCCACAAGCGTTGGCGATTTGTTTGAGACCGGGTCAAATATGCGAATTCAACAGAGAGAGTGTAACTGCTCTTGATTATAAATATTATAGGGTATGTGTCTGAAATTTCTCTCCAGTATATAAAACAATGTCTACAAAATCGGATCATGTTGTATCGTTGAAATACGCAGTTGACGATTTTTTTTATACGATAGTTGAAAATGACAGTACAAATTATCCTACTCAAGGTAGATGTAGCACATTAAACACGATGTCCATCGATTGCGCAAATCCAAGTGATTCAGCAAACACATGGCAACGTTGCTATCAAATAGAATTATGTAAAAATAAAGATTACGCGACCTGGATAAAAGAAAAACAGTCCAAACATCAGGAACACACCGTAAATGCCACTGACATCCAAAGTCTATATGTAACAGAAATTGTGAAAACAATAAATTTAGGTGTGGGAATTGCAGCAATAATTATCTATATTTATTATAACAGATGAATTATGTATTACCGTTGCTCGAAGGTATGGAACCTAAGAGTTTAGTGAACCCTGAAAATATTTTTTCGATGAACCATGACACACAAATGAAAATGTTTGAATACCAAGTACAATATCAGAGATATATGAGATGCCAAAATCCGAAGACAGCAAAAAATGTGAGCCCATCTTGCGATTTCAATGGAATTGATAATTATAGTAATTTAGAGCAAGCCTACGTCAATTTACTGGATTCATTGAACACGGTTTCTTCTGCATTACCGGATCAAAGTAAAATTAATGCAACAACGCCTCAAGACTCTGAGATAAATTACAAAGATACACTCACTAAACACAAAGATATTGTTTCTTACCGCGCAGAATTGGACAAAAGACTCCAAATCTTATATAATGAAGCCAATGGCGGTCCAGAATCCGCTAAGCAAATACTAAATTCGGCAATTTACGCAAATACACTGTGGACCATTTTAGCCACCTGTTTATTATATTATATTTTTGTTGAGTTATGATTTAGTTGTATATAAATATTTCTTATTATATATAAGAAATGCTTACTAAAAAAAGATTAGACGATTACGTCTCGGTTTACCAGTCTTATTTGAATAAATTTGAATCCAACGGCGAAAATGGAAGCAATACAGACGGCTACAAATATTATAAATTCGTATCTTCGCCTCAGGCTGTTGTACTATTGGATTTCGGAAGAGTAAAATTTTCGGACATTAAAGGAAATAAAAATCCAACGGTTCCACCAAAGTTGATGATTCCCGATGTTTCAAATATTTGGAAAACTCTCTCTGGAACAAATACACCAGACGGTTGGAAAATACAGTTGGGATCTAAATATAGCGAAACAAAACGCAACAATTATTCGGAAATAGAAAAGACTCGTACAGGTCAACCTGGAACCAAAATTATTTCAGTTACACCGGGGTTGAAATATAAAATAAACTCTTTAATAAATAACAGCCCCAAGGTTCCAGATGTATTTTCAAACGCTCTGAATGTTACACCAGCGCCAACGAGTGGCACTAATTATGTTACAAATATGCAAAATGACGCGGATATTTCTTCGGAAACGGATTTTCTAACAAAAGTAATTGAACAGAATTGGTTAGATTCGTTTCGGTTAAAATCGGATGCAACCGGTTCTACGATTAATTTTTCTTCGTACACTTCTTTATTTGAACCTGAGACAAATAACAATGCTGACATTACAAAAAATGCAATTGGAGTAGAATGGTTCGGGTATTTTCAACCGCCCAATGTAAGCACTCAATATTCATTTACTTTTTCAACATCCAATGGTGGTAATTTTCTGATGTGGTTAGGAAATAAAGCAATATGCGAATATACGCCGGTTAATGCGGACATTATATTCCCAAATGTTGAATTCACTCCCAATCCTCCCGTTCGAGAGCCAAAATATTATCCCATTCGAATTCAATATTATGCAAATTCTAACTCAGATTTATCGCGAGTTTTTTCTTTTGGAATTAAAAATTTGACCACGAAAGACGATTTAGACCCAAAAGATGTCTTGTTTACAATAAACGACGGCAAGTATTTTCCGGAACTTCAATATTTATCTTTTGTATCTACGTCCGACGAAAAATTCTCCAAGGCGGCAATGGTGTGTTATACAAACGATCTTACAACCGAAGAAAATAGGAATACATTTTACGATTTTATCAATTCCCAGAAATATATAACATTGAATAAAACAAACGATAGAGACGCTAAAACGAACCAAGATGAATTTGGAATTATAGAAGCAAACCGAACGTTTTATTCGCAAGTTTCTATTCCAAATAATCCATTATCTTCGCCGAATGTATTTTCTATCTATAGGATGGACGTGGATATGAGAATGAATCAAACATTTCAAATCAATACAAAACGAGATCCGGCAACAAATTCTTTTATAATGAATTCAATTGATGATAAATTAACAACCCTTGGAAATACTTACACTACCTTGCCTAATTATTATCCCGATAATCCGAGCGCGGGAATTGATGCGAGCGCAAGTGAATGTAAAAAACAATGCAACGAATCTTCAACGTGCAATTGGTATTTTGCGTATAAATCGAACGATACGGATCGGTGCGTTGTTGATTCTAGAAATGAGCAACCTTTATTTAATCAAGTTCGACCAACCGGAGGAAATATAGCGAATTCTTCCGTAGATGATAAAACGAGTTCTTTGAATCTGCGCAATTTTTCGTTTCCTAAGTCCACAGGGTGTGGCAAAAATTCGGTTTTATTAGAGGAATCAGAACCCGTATTGAATACGCAAATATATACAGATTCTTTTCCATATTCAACGTACGTTATAGACCCATACGTAATACCGAGTGTAAATAATTCCGGAAAATGCAGTGATGAGACGTATTTGAAATTAAACGCGGAAGCAAAAAATATATTAGCGGCGAACACGCTGTATCAAGAAGACGGTAAATATCAACATCCAGACGGCATTATGAAATTATCCAATTATCCTCCTTATACTGATACAAAATTTTGGTCAAGTATAACGGAGTTAGATAAAAATGAAGGATTTACTACGGTCAAGACAAATGCTCTTGCGGATTCTCGTAATAATGCTCTTAATAATGTAGCAAAAGAACAACGACTTCTTAACACAAATGAACAAATTAATTCTACCTATTCAAATTTATCAACTAATATTCAAGATTACAGCAAATTAAAGACGTTTATGGAAAATGATGTAAATTATGATTTAAGTGGAAACACCTTGCTTCATTTTAGAAATGCTCGGAAGCCTACGCTGCGTGAACAAAATGCTTTAGATTCAAATGAAGGGGGGATGACACAAAATTCATTATATATTTTAGGAACAATTACGGCTGCATCTTTGTTAATTTTAGCGGTATTATTAGGGCGCGAATAGATCAGGCTCAGGGAACCGTAGATTCCCTGAACTGAAAATATATAATGATAATATAGTATAACAAAATGCCGAACGATTTATATTATGATTTATCCGCCGCAGTAAATTTACAAAATACTTATGTAAACGATCTATCATCTATATATAACGAAAATACAGATAATGCGTCTGATATAGCAGTGCAATTAAGTAAAATACAATCCGCAATATCTCAAATGTCGTCGGAGTATGATAAAGCGAATAGTTCAAGTGACGCCGTTTTACAGCAACAACAAGAGATGATGAAAATTTTACAAGTAGAACAACAAAGATTACTTGAAAAAAAGGCTATATTTGATCAAGTAGAAGCTGAAAATGATCGGAAAGTATTATTAAATACAACATATCGTAAAAAATACACGCAATATACTAAAATTACTATTGTTGTTGTAATGGTTTTGATTGCTATAGTAATTATACGACTTATGGGAAAATATATTACGGTTTTTCCAGAGTCATTGTATTCGTTTTTAATGATTGCCGTTATATCTATTGGTATTATTTATATTTTCATTTTGTATGCAGATCTTTCCGCAAGAAGTAGCATTGATTATGATAAAATAGAAATATCTCCACCAAAATTGGACGCAAGTGGAAATTTGATTGTAAATAGTCCAGCCGGTCCTAGTATATGGGGTATGTTTGATACTTGTAAAGGATCGAAATGTTGTTCGGTTGGAACGAGCTGGAGCGATCAATTATCATTATGTGTAGTGCAACCTTATACCCAAGGGTCTGGCTTGGTTGGTTCCTCTGCCACGGTAAAACCCACAATGTCTACTACTACAGCTCCTGCTACTACACCTGCCAAAACTACTACGGTTCCTGCTACTACACCCGCCAAAACTACTACGGTTCCTGCGACTACTACTGCCAAAACTAATACGGTTCCTGCAACTACTCCCGCCAAAACTACTACAGTTCCTGCAACTACCACCGCTGCGGCTACTATTGCTCCTGCAACTACCACCGCTGCGGCTACTATTGCTCCTGCAACTACCACTGCCGCCGCTACTACGGCTCCCAGGACCACTACCGCTTCAGGCTTTACAACAATGGCGCAATCGGTTGCTTATGGAGATATAAATCAAAGCACAAAAATATTGCCTTCTTCTATACAAACAACAAACGCATGGATGGGTGACACATCAGGTGCAAAACCTAATGCATATTTAGAATATAATCAATTCCAAAAAATATAAATATCGTTGAATTATATAATGGCCGACTATAAACAATTATATAATTCAGTAAAATTACAAAATGCAATTTTATTAGCTCAACAAACGCAAATGACAAACGATTTTTCAACGGACACGCAAATCATAAAATATAAATCTGATGACATGCAATATTATCAATTTATTAATTATTACCTAAGATGGGTATATTATCTAGTAGCTTTAGCTATAATTTATGTGGTAGTTTTTGGCAAAAATAAAGGGTTCAATTTACAAAATTTTATATTGATGATTTTTGTTTTTTCATATCCATTCATTATGATTCCGATTGAAAAATTCGTATTTTTCTTATTGCGTTATTTGTATGCATTGGTATTCAGAAATCCATATTTACAATTTCAATATGATACACCGTCGTTTACTTTATCGGGGAACTAACTCAGGGAACCTTTTGCTTCGCTAAGGTTCCCCGAACCCCTCCCTTTCTGGTATCATAAAGTAGTAAGGAAACTTTTGCGTCGCCAAGGTCATCAGAATCCGCTTCGCTGTACCCCTCCCTTTTTCTTTACCTGGCAACTAATTACTAATGCAACGAGAAAGCACATAACCACCTTTCGCAATCATATTTAGTTCAAGCCAAAAGCCTACATTAATCATTGCAAATGAAAAAAGATGTAGTTTTTGATCGAAGACGGTTTCCGCAAATATACCTTCTACAACGCCGCCAAGTGCAATTAAGATCGGTGGAGCCAAAGAATTGATGACAGAAAAATAACCAGGAAATACCAATGAACCTAGATTAGAAAAGGCATAAAGATTCAATGATGCGGACATGATAAATGGTACAAGCGTGGTCCAAGCGAGAGGAAAGGTTGAGCCACCTTCGGTGTCTCTCCATTTAAAATAAAAAGTAGCCTTGTAATCTTGATTACCCAAGTAGCCAACCAAGAATCCTGTTACGGATAGAAATGGTAGACAACCATAGAAATAACTCGGTCCCAAAACGGCATATGAGAATGCCTGTAATCCAATATACTGCATATTGAAAATGAAAAAGTAAGCGACAATTCTTAGCCACTGATTATTTTTATCGGAAACTATCACATTTGTATCCTCTGATTCTCCTCTTAGTGGACTATCAAATGGAGCAACCTGCCAACCTTCATAGGTATGCATCATAATGCCAGGAAGACCTCCAAAAAATGCGACGACGGGAGAGAGAAGAAACAAAAGCGTTCTATTTTGGTCATTGCCAAAATAAGCAGTCCATTTATCACTGTTATTGAGTATAGATTGAGCCATTAAAAATGCGGGAATAATTGGAGCCCAATGGACGAGTTCCACAAGATTTAACATAAACGCATTGGCTGTTTTGGCCATGCCAATTTCGACGAGTGACTTTTTTGGCGCTGCTTTATTCCAGCCCCAGGATGGATTGGAAGGAAATCCTATGGAAAACCAGCTGTTTTCTATCGAAATCATAATTGCATTATATAAAAAATTGTTTTTATATTATGAACTTTTATAACTTCTCAGGAACTCAGGGAACCTACGGTTCCCCCGAACCCCTCCCTTTCTGGGAATGTAAAGTTATAAAAATCTTTTATACTAATGAATAAAAAATTTATAGTTCAGAAAGGGAGGGGTTC
>Ga0209550_10005289_pt1 | contig 12121 bp, 15 predicted proteins | sample LauGreSuBDMM15SN_2_FD_187567 | JGI IMG/M metagenome (GOLD analysis project Ga0209550, IMG submission 187567) | Freshwater lake microbial communities from Lake Michigan, USA - Su13.BD.MM15.SN (SPAdes) (version 5) | ecosystem: Environmental > Aquatic > Freshwater > Lake | place: Lake Michigan... | reverse complement strand
TGGTGACGCAGAGGACTGCAAATCCTTGCACGCCGGTTCGATTCCGGCTCGGGCCTCCAACCATATTGTCCCTATACCGCGGCATCTGGGCACGGACCTGAAAGCCGTCCCAATGGCTGCGCGTTTCACATCGCGATGAACATCCACATAGACTCGTTTTGACAAAGCTTTTACCGATACGTGATGGACACACTTGATATCGCTTTTGCCGAAGCCCGCCGTTTTCTCAATTCACTCGGCACACGGCCCGTCGCCTCGCGCGGGACGCCGGACGAGATGCGTTTGCCTTTGCCCGCGCAATTTCCCGCGCGCGGAATGCCTGCGAATGATGTGGTGCGCGCCATTGCGGCGGCTGCTGAACCCGGGCTGACGGGCAATGCGGGCGGACGCTTTTTTGCATGGGTGAAAGGCGGCGCGCTCCCTTCTGCTTTGGCGGCGGACATTATGTGCTCTGCGTGGGACCAAAACGCGGTACTCGCCTCCACCAGCCCCGCTGGCGCGGTTCTTGAGGAGGTCGCCGGCCGATTCCTGCTGGATGCCTTGCGGTTACCGGCGGATGCCAGCTACGCCTTTGTCACTGGCTGCCAGATGGCGCATGCGACGGCGCTGGCTGCTGCGCGGCACGGCGTTCTGGCGCAAAAGGGGTGGGATGTTGAGGCGAAGGGGCTTCAAGGCGCGCCTGCGATCCGCGTGCTCGCCAATGCCCACCACCATTCTTCGGTGACCAGAGCATTGCGCCTTTTGGGTTTAGGTAGCGATTGTATTGTGCCGCTGGATGGGGGCGGGCCCGGTTTGGTCGGGCCAGACGTTCTGCGCGCCGCGCTGGCCGAAACGCCCGATGCACCGACGATCGTCATTCTCAACGCGGGTGATCTCAACATTGGCGCGTGCGACGATTTTGCGACATTATGCCCAATTGCCCATGCGGCTGGCGCATGGGTGCATGTGGACGGCGCTTTTGGACTTTGGGCTAATGCCAGCCCACGTCTGTCCGCTTTGGTTGCCGGGGTAGAACTGGCCGACAGTTGGGCCACCGACGGGCATAAATGGCTGAACACGCCTTATGATTGTGGAATGGCGATCACGCGCCACACCAGTGCGCATATGGCTGCGATGCGTATGACCGCTGCCTATCTGACCAATGGCGGGCCGGTGCGCGACCCCATGGACTTTACGCCAGAATGGTCGCGCCGCGCCCGCGCGATTCCAGCATTAGCGGCTTTGATGGAGCTTGGCCGTGACGGCCTTGCCGCGATGATTGAACGGTGCTGCGATCATGCCGCGGCCATTTATGATGGTATCTCAGAGCTTGAGGGTGCCACAGGCATCGCGCGTCCGACCATGAATCAGGGCTTATTGCGTTTCGATGCGAAAGACGGCGCAAATATCAGCGACGCCGTCATCGCGTCTATCAATGCCAGCGGCGAAGCCTTCCTAAGTGGCGGCAGTTGGAACGGAGAGCGGGTGATGCGGATCAGCGTGTGCGGTTGGAATACAAATGCGGATGATGTCGCACGCACGGTGGCAGCAGCACGTAACGCGCTATTGAGCATGCGCTAAAATCGCGTGCGCAAAACCGCGTTTGGCGATTATTTTACGCCTTAGTCCAAGCCTATGGACTTTCGGCAAATATGTGCGAATATTCAGCTATGAGCTTTACTGAGCATCCCTTGCGCCGCTGGGCCGTTGACGAAATGCGGTTGCGTCGTTTCGCCCCCGTTACCGCGCATAGCGACGTTTATCAGGTTGTGCGCCTCATCGAACAAGATGAACGTAATGCGGAGGATCGTTGGCTGATAAACGCGCGGCCCGAATTTGATGACTGGGCCCTCGCGCCACGGCATGGTTCGGGGCATACGCTCGGCGGCATTCATTTCCTATGGGAACGCCACACCGAAGCCAGCACGTTAACGCTTATTTTTCCGCAAAAAACACCTGAACCCGTTCGTCATAATTATATTCAATGGTTGGAAAATTGGCCCGGGGGCGTTGTGCGCGCGACGCAAATACGCATTGTGCCCAGCGCAGAAAATATTGATGCGGAATTGTCCGCAATCGGCATTTCGACGGATGAAATGGTCTGTTGCGATATCAACGCAGGCATTCGGCTTTGGTCAGATTTCAGTATTCATGGCGACGGCTATGGCCGATTGCTCATCACCGCAGGTGATGTAGGAGAGGGCGAGCGTGGCCGCATCATTCAGCGGGTCCAAGAGCTGGGCAATTACCGCAACCTTGCCTTGCTTGGGTTCCCGGTGGTGCAGCAATATGGACCTCAGCTTGACCAGTTGGAGCATCGCTTGTCGGACCATGCCCGGCGCGTTGCCTCGGCAGATGAAGATGATGAAATCTTGCTCAATGATCTCGCGGCCATTTCGTCCGAGCTTGAACTTATTCGTTCGGCAACGGGTTTCCGGCTCAGTGCAACGGCAGCGTATGCCGAAGTCGCGGCGGACAGGCTTTCCGCGCTGGATGTCCAGCCGATATTGAATTTCCAAAGCCTTACCGATTTTACGGAACGACGGCTGGTCCCGGCATCGCGGACATGTTCCGTATTCCGGAAACGCCTGAGCGATATTGCCGAGCGCGTCTCTGGCGTCATGCACACGCTCGATGTACGCATTGACAGTCGAATAAAGGCACAGAACCTTGTTCTGATGCGGTCGATGGAGCGCTCAACGCAGCTTCAGTTTCGCCTGCAAACCTTGGTAGAAGGGTTGTCGGTTATTGCGGCTGCTTATTATCTCGTTGGGCTCATTGCCTATATGACAAAGGGCGTGGCCGCGACCAAAAGCGGGTCAATCAGCGAGATGTTTGTCGGCGCTGTGACCCTACCCATAGTGTTGCTGATTTACCTCTTGGTAAACCGCCTCAGGCACAAGGTGCTGATGGAAAGCGGCGCGGAAAATGAACGTACCGAAAAGCCCTGACATCACTGCATATTGGCCTTTTCATGAGGGTAGTTGTTGACTAAAGTTACAACGAAATTGCGGATGCAAGGCATTGGCTATGTGGCCAATAAAGACACGATGGGAGAATTTATGGTCAACACAAAAGCTAGAGCTGGCCTCGTGGCTTTATCGGTAATGCTTGCCGCATGCTCAGGTGGTTCGGAAGGCGAAACGGATACATCCGTACAGCCAGATGCATCTGCCCCAGCTGCACCTGCAGGGCCCCTTGCTGCAACTGACGTTAGCACGCTTGACGGCACCAGTTTTGCCAATTTCACTGGCAATGCCGCCAATGGCAAGATGGTATTCGCGGCATGCCGAACCTGCCATGTGACCGACGCTGGCGTGAACAAGATTGGCCCGTCCTTGCATAATATTATCGGACGCACGGCTGGAACAGTTCCAGGATTTACATATTCTGCGGCAAATGCGGGCGCCGGCTTCGTCTGGACCAAGGAAAAATTGTTCCAGTTTCTGGAAAAGCCACAGCGCGTCATTCCACAGACGAAGATGATCTACGCGGGTCTGCCAGATGCGCAAAAGCGTGCGGACCTAATCGCATATCTCGAAACGCCCAATTAGGGTCAGGACCTCATAAATCTAACCTTCGCGTGCTGAGGCCTTTTTATTGCCGCGCAAGTGGCGGTGGATATCGTCTTGTGCACTAACGAGGGTGCGGTCTGCAATCTTTCGGTGCCGCGCCGGTTGAACCAAGCAGCGCTTCAGGCGTTACCTTTGTACAATGTACATAAGGAGACGCTTCATGAAGATAGACACACAAGACGCGCGGGCCGGAAAGACCGGCATGGGCGTGCGCTATGTTCTGGCAATATCATTGGTTCTTGCGGTGGTCGCTATGGTCGCCGTCTATTGGGGAGTCATGCAATGATGCCTATGCACAATAGGGCCGAGCGCGATCCCAAGCCTTACAGCCCGCCGAACGAAGTGCCAGGCACTAGTCCAGACGAAGTGTCCCCGGGTGATTTGGGCGATACCGATTATCCTGGGCGCATTCCCGATGAAACCCCATTGGAATCGCCCCCGTCGGAATTACGCTGCTGAAGAAAAAACGGGCTGTCAGCAATGAAGCGGACAGCCCGTTTTTCCTTAGAGATTAATAATAATGCCACCATCGGAATGCGACATCATTCTGACCGTCATTCATGATGCGGTCGCTCGCGTGAAAGATGGCGGGTCGCTGGCGGGGAAAGACGCATCCGACATCTCATCGACCTTGTTCCAATTCTTACCCGGATGATCACGCATAGAAGCCGCGCCGGCATGGCGGGTTTGGTCGAAATTCTCAGAATCGGTTTCATCATCGGCAAAGGCGGCCGAAAAATCATCTTTCCATTTGTCGGCCTTTGGCATCCATTGATCACGCGTCGCATATAGTCCTGCGCCTATCGCAACGCCGACGCCAATGACGGAGGCCACCGCGCCAAGCCATGATGGCACGGCATATGCAGACGAGCGGCTGCCTTGCGCTTTACGCGCTTGCATGGGCCTTGGGCTCGACTTCCCAGCAGGCTTCGCGCTGGCCCGGGCTGATCCGTTCGCACTTTTTGCGCTCCCATTAGCCATATTTTTTTTGGGGTTTACTGACTGCGTCATGTCATTCTCACTTTCGTCATTTTTCGAAGTTTAATTCTGCAAAGGTAACGACGAAGGGTGCGGCATGGTTCCTCTGAACAGCTGTCAAATTGCTCGGTTGAACGGGGATTAGGCAGTGGCCTAAGCAAAATCGGAACCAAATGGCCCGAGCGATGTTTTCCTTCGCACTCTGAAAGGGAGAAATAGCATGAACCTCATTATCATTCTGATTGTCGGTGGCATTTTGGGCTGGCTGGCCAGCATCGTGATGCGCACGGACGGACAGCAGGGCATTTTCTTGAACGTTATTGTTGGCATCGTAGGCGCCTTTTTGGCTGGCTTTGTCATCACTCCCCTGATCGGTGGCGCGCTAATCACCAGTGGCAATTTCGATCTCCGCTCGTTGGTCGCGTCATTTTTGGGTGCAGTCGTTCTGTTGGCGATCGTCAATATGTTCCGCCGCGGCAGTGTCCGCTAATCATTAACGCAGAGAAAAATTTATGAAAAAGTCGATTTTAATTCTCGTAGCATCTGTGTCTTTGGCGACACTTGGTGCCTGCGACTCTGGTGCAGAAAATGCACAAGAGCAAAAGGCCGACGCCGTCCGCGACAATGCTGAAGTGCAAGCTGACATCATGGAAGTTGAGGCTGATGCCATGGACACCAAGACAGATGGCAAGGACACAGCGGCTGAAACCGCCGTTGAAAATAAAGCTGAAGCCGTCCGCGAACAAGGAGACGCCACGGCCGATGCCATGGAAGATAATGCAGACGCACAGGACAAAAAATAGTCCCGTCTTTGTATGATAATCAGGGCGCGTCCGGAAACTGACGCGCCCTCTTTTGTGCCGAGCCTATGTCCTGACCCTAGGTCGTGACCCTAGCCAGCGGGAATTTCAGCACAACTTGCGTTCCGCTCCCTGTGCGACTTGATATCGACAATTCGCCGTCCACTTGGGTGGCAAAGCCGTGCATCAATTCGGTACCCATTTGCGCGGCTGCGTCGCTGACGACATATCCTTGCCCATTGTCCGAAATATCCAGAATGGCACGCGCGCCATCCAGATTGAACCGCAGGATTACTGCCCCATGCCTGCCCTTGGGGAATGCATGGCGAAAGGCGTTGGTGACCGCTTCCACCACGAACAATGTCAATGGTACAGCATATTCGATGGGCACCGGGAAACTCTCTGCCTGACAGGTCAACTGAACGTGAGTCATGGACCGGTTGGCACCGCGCAACTGCGCGCATAGCTCAGCCATCAGGTTATTGATCGGCACTTCGCCGCGTTCATAGCCATTATCTTGTTCGTACAAAAGCCGGTGGATAAGCGCCAAAGCGCTTATCCGCGCTAGGGTTTGCGCCAGCACTTCTTTTGCGGCGCCTTCGTGCGCACGGCCCAACTGTAATGTCAGTAGGCTGTTGATGATTTGCAGGTTGTTTTTGACTCGGTGGTGCACTTCACGGGTAAGCAGCGTTTTCGCCTCCAACGCATGCGTCAGGTCGGTATTACGGCGGTCAATGGCATCGGCCATGCTGTGTAAATCTGCGCTAAATGCAGCGATTTCTTCGGGCGCGCGGTCGAACTTGTGCCTGTCTGCGGTAAAGTCGCCTTGGGCGAAGCGCCCTGAAACGGCACGCAATTCGCGTAACCATATCAAGGCCAGACGGTGCGTTCCGACCCAGATGGCAAGTGATGCAAGCAATATGGAAATTATAGGCAGCAAAATGCTGATGCGCACTTGCGATACCGCTGCGGCCATTAACGTATCGCGTGGTTCGGCATAGACGACAAACAGGTCAGAACTGTAGAGCTTGTGCAGCGTGTAAATCCATAATGTGCCTTTGTTATCGCGGATCTCGACGGGTTGGTTCTGGCGCGCTGTGACGTCAGGCGTAAAGGGCAAGGGCCGGTCGCCACTTGCCACCTTCGCGCCGTCGCGAGTCACGATGGCTAATGCGCCCGCGCTGCGGCGCGCGGCTTGGCGCAACCCGTCGCGCAGATATTTGACGTCAATGGCCGCAGTGATTGTGCCGTCCGATTGACCATCGGCGGTGCGCAACGGTAAGATCAGGAACAACACGTCCCTTTGGGATATGAGCCCGAAAACGGGCGCTTTTGTAATGGTCATACCCTTTGCATTGACTCCGCGTCGCCACCAACCTTCGCGCGCAAAATTGACTGGCTTGGAAAGAGGAATGGCAGAGCAACGCACCGTGCCATCTGCTGCTGTTCGGGCGATATTGGTAACGGGCGGATAATTGCTTAAAGATATGCGCAGCGCCGTATCGCAATCGGCGGTCATGCGGACCACGTCCCTGTTCGTTGTGTGGGCCAGCAATAGATGCTGTGCAATTACGAAAGGGTCGCGTTGCCGTTCGGCGACTGCACGTGCCGTATCGCGCAACCGATCAAAGGCCAAATTTCGCGTATTTTTCATAGTCACGTTGCCTTGGATGAAGCTTACAACAGTCACAGGCAGCAAGGCGGCGAACACGATCAGAATAAGCCCGTTTCGCATTTTCATTGGTCGCAAAAACACCATTTAGCCAGTGGACCCATCAATGCAATTCTCACGGTTCGATGCCATTTCGGTGCCGCGAAGGGAATAAATATGGGTCCACGGCCTCCTCCCCAGCGGCAGGTAATGCACCGTCATATGCCTGGCGTCGGATTAGGGTGCTTGGCCAATGGGCCCCGAACCGACTTCGATCTGGCAGGCTTCTTCAACACGGCCTCATCGGGACCGTTAATCAACGCCGCCAATGCCACGCGGCCACGTGCTAGCCTGCTCTTGACGGTGCCGATGGCGCAGCCTGTAATCACCGCAGCCTCTTCATAACTGGCGCCGCCTGCGCCAACCAGCATCAGTATCTCGCGTTGTTCAGCAGGTAGCTTTCGCAACGCTTTTTCAACATCGGTCATGTGGATATGATGTTGCTGCGGCGGCGCCTCCACCAGCAGCCGTTCGGCGGCCTCGGGGTCCCAACTCGTCATCCGCGAATTTTTGCGCATCGTGGTGTAAAATTGATTACGCAATATCATAAACATCCACGCTCGGAAGTTGGTTCCCGGGGTGAAACTTGCATGCGCAGCCCATGCCCGCATCATAGCCTCTTGCGCAAGATCGTCCGCAAGTTCCCGATTGCCACATAGTCCGCGTGCAAAAGCGCGCAACGACGGGATAAGTGCAACCATCTGGGCTCGAAAATCATCCGATGCATCGCGCCGTTCAGAGATGGGGCGCGTTTCCACAGGCAAGGCGCTCACGACAATTTCTTGGAGGCCGCTATTTTGGCATCAATTTGGTCCAGAAGATCCAGAAAATCGTCGGGGACAGGTTCATTGGCGATGCTGTCATGCATCTGGCGTAAGGCTGCAGTGAGGGAATCAAATTCCGGGTCCATTGCCTCCCCCGCGTGCCTTTTGCCTTTATTATTACCCAATTGACCCCCTCCATCATTCCAGACGCCCTGCAAAATGTCGGACCCGGGATGACCATATTCTGTCGTTATGCCCATGGCTCAATACCATAATTCAGGCAGGCGAAGATTTTTATCATAGGCGATTAAGCCGCCAAAGATGATATTGTTCCATCCGACGGGAACAAAATTGCAGTTCGAACGTTTTAGTTTCGCTAGCAAAGGGAGCAACTATGTCATTCAGACAGCAACTGGCATCACAATTGCCATATCTTAGGCGTTACGCAAGGGCATTGACTGGGTCACAGTCACTGGGCGATGCGGCTGTACGCGAAACATTGGAAGCGTTATTGGAAGCGCCTGAAGAATGGGATGAAAATGCCCCAGCCAAAACCGAGTTGTTCAGGACATTTCACCGGATCTGGAAAAGCGAAATGATTGCACCACTCGAATCGCGCGGTCGCAGCGGTGTGATTGCGCATTTTCCAGTCAAGCGCCGACAAAGTTTGCTGCTGGCCACGGTTGAAGGATTTACGGTCGACGATGTGGCCGTGATTTTGGGCATGGGCCAAGACGATGTGCACGAACATGTTCAGGCTGCACGCAGCGCGATCGAAGATGCGCTATCTGCGCGCGTGCTCATCATTGAAGATGAATCGATCATCGCGCTGCACATTAAGCAAATCGTGCAAAGCCTCGGCCATGAGACAATTGCCATTGTCCGCACCCGGGCAGAAGCTGTGGCTAAAGCGCGGGACGAAAGGCCAGATCTTATATTGGCCGACATCAGTCTTGCCGACGGATCGAGCGGCATCGATGCTGTGAAGGACATATTGGCTGAACAAACGGTGCCCGTGATCTTCATTACAGCCTTTCCGGAACGCCTGCTTACGGGCGAACGTCCCGAACCGACCTATCTGATCACGAAGCCTTTTGAACCGGAAACTGTGATAGCCACCATTGGCCAAGCTTTGCTGATGCACCGGGATGCCGACATAAACTCAAAAGCGGCATGATTTTTGGGAACAATGTCGGGAAACTCCAGTTTGCTTTTCGAAACGATGTTTTAAGGTCAGCAAATGGGTAAAAACAAATGTTGACCAGCTGGTCGCCTCCCCTTTCTAGACCAGCTTCTTAGCACCCCGGCCTAACCGTCGGGGTGCTTTGTTTTGTTCTTCGATTGCCGATCGTTCCGGGTCAACCAGATGGCAACAACAGCTTTGGATCAATACGCGCGCTGTTCCATTTCATGCCCCAGTGTAAATGCGGCCCACTTGCTCTGCCTGTGGCCCCGACGCGGCCAATGACCTTGCCTTGCCGCACAACGTCGCCTTGTTTGACCAGCAATTCGGACGCGTGCAAAAACGCACTGTTCAAACCCATGCCATGGTCAATCATCAGCAAATGGCCTTCCAAGGTGAAGGCATCATTGGCGGCAAGGGTGACGACGCCGTCGGCGGGCGCGACGAAATCCTCGCCTCGGGCAGCGGCGATGTCCATGCCATTATGATAGCTGCCCGGCATGCCGTTATAAATGCGTTGCGCGCCAAATAGACCCGATATGCGGCCTGATACGGGGCGGATGAAACTTTGCCGCCAGCCTTCACTAGCGCTGCGGACGGCGCGTGCGGACGCAATCTGTGCAAGCTCTGCGCTGCGCCGTGCCTGAAATTCGGCGGAGCTTGTCGCGCCGCCGGTGATGTTCGCAGCAACATGTTCGATGCGCCAATTGCCCAAGGCGACAGCGATATTGCGCTCCATCTTGCTGCCATCAGCCAGCATAGCGACCAACCGCGCCTGCATCGATGCGTCACGGTCAAAACCGATCAGGAAGAAGCCGTCCGGACTAAGCTCTAACGCCACATCGTCTAAAAAAACGCTGCGTGTCCCTTTAGGCGCGCGGCCGATGAGCAAGCCACCTTGAACAGCAGCGCCGGACATCCAGAATGCGGCTGGGGTGTTTTGGGAAGGAAGCTGTGGCTGCGCGGAAACTGGAGGCACCGCACAGGCGAGACCGAGGAAGGCCGTGATGTTTGCGCGCAAAACCCGGCTGGTGCGCATCAAATGTTCAGCCCTTGGCCAATGCTGCGCGGGTGGATGCCTCTGCGCTCACATATGGCTCCTGCTTGACAACGCTCCAGTAACGCAGCTCCTCCAAGGCAATCGCTTGGCCAGTCACCGCGCATATGACATGGTCGCCTGCGGTGAGTATACGGAAGCTATTGGCCATATAATGCAGGCGGGCGACTTTGTTTTTCGAAGACATTAGCATGGCGGCATTATGGCGCATCGATGCGCAATGGGCAATGCGTCGCGTCAGCCGTCGAACAGATTGCCTTGATTAACCGTCGGCTGCGCTGGTTTGGGTGTCGCAGATCGCGGCGGCGCAGAGCCATTGATGACGCTGCCGACTGCACCATCGACGAACCGCAGGGTCACGTCGCCCGCCGTCACTGCAGCCGCCCGCGACATAATCGTTTTGCCCTCTGCATCTGTCACACGGGCAAAGCCGCGTTTTAGCGGGGCCTCGGGGTGCAGGCTGTCGGCTAGGCGGGTAAGCCCATCCAGCCGTTGCTGGCCTTGTTCGATACGGCGGGTCAAAAGGCGGGGGTGCAGCATCATCGCTGGCCCCGAATAAGCGATCTCCGCCTTGCCGACGCGCGTGCGCAGAGACTGGCGCAGGCGTTCGGCAAGGTCATCTGTGCGCTGCTGATGCGGTGCGGCAAGGTCGGACAGGCGTGGCATCAGCCGCCGTTGCGCCTCAAGCCGTTCCGCCGCCAGGTCCACATGCTTGCGTACATTGTTTGCCATGCGCAGACCCAATTGCCCGACGCGTTGCAACAGGTCGCTGCGCACCGGAACCGCGATTTCGGCGGCAGCGGTCGGCGTAGGCGCGCGCAGATCAGCGGCAAAGTCGCACAAGGTGGTATCGGTTTCATGCCCGACTGCAGAGATAATCGGTATCGCACAATTGGCGACCGCGCGGACCACGGCTTCATCGTTAAAAGCCCATAGGTCCTCAATCGACCCGCCACCGCGCGCGACAATCACAAGGTCGGGGCGCGTGGCCGGGCCATCTTGCGGCATCGCGGAAAATCCGTTCACTGCCCGCGCTATTTGGGCCGCCGATCCTTCGCCTTGTACCAATACCGGCCAGACGATGACATGCGTTGGGAAGCGGTCGGCCAATCGGTGCAAAATGTCGCGAATGACGGCGCCTGTGGGCGATGTAACCACGCCGATAGTGCGGGGAAGCGACGGCAGCTTTTTCTTACGTTCGGGCGCAAATAGCCCTTCGGCCGCAAGACGGGCTTTCAGCTTTTCAAACAAAAGCATCATCGCGCCTTCGCCAGCCACCTCAAGGCTATCGACAATGATTTGATAATTGGAACGACCCGCATATGTGGTGAGCTTGCCCGTGGCGACGACTTCAAGCCCATCCTCCGGCGCGAAGGGCAGGCGGGCCGCGCCGCCTTTCCACATCACGGCATCGAGCCGTGCATGATCATCTTTCAGGCAAAAATAGATATGCCCCGACGCCGCGCGCTTAAAGCCGGAAATCTCCCCCCGCACGCGGACATGGCCGAACCTATCCTCAACCGTGCGTTTCAGGGCAAGCGACAGTTCCGACACGCTCATCGCCTGGGCATTGTCGCCGGGCCGCTCCTCAGCTAACAGACGGGCGACTTGCGGGTCGGCAGTTTCAAAGGGGTCATTTGCGGACATGAATATCTTGCTCATCGGTTCGGGCGGTCGCGAACATGCGCTGGCGTGGAAGCTCGCGCAATCGCCAAATTGCGATACACTCTTTGCAGCGCCGGGCAATCCCGGTATCGCGCAAGAGGCGGAGTTGGTGGATCTCAAACTCGCCGATCACGCGGCGGTCATCGCCTTTTGCGCGGGCCATGATATTGGACTGGTCGTGGTCGGACCTGAAGCACCATTGGTCAGCGGCTTGGGCGACAGCTTGCGCGATGCCGGCATTCCGGTCTTTGGCCCCAATCAAAAAGCCGCGCAGTTGGAAGGGTCGAAGGGCTTTACCAAGGATATGTGTGCGGCGGCTGGCATCCCGACCGCTGGCTATGCCCGATATGACAGCAAGGCATTGGCAATCACCGGCTTGGATGCGTTCGATGCGCCTTATGTTATCAAG
>Ga0209550_10005287_pt1 | contig 12122 bp, 16 predicted proteins | sample LauGreSuBDMM15SN_2_FD_187567 | JGI IMG/M metagenome (GOLD analysis project Ga0209550, IMG submission 187567) | Freshwater lake microbial communities from Lake Michigan, USA - Su13.BD.MM15.SN (SPAdes) (version 5) | ecosystem: Environmental > Aquatic > Freshwater > Lake | place: Lake Michigan... | reverse complement strand
CCCGCTGCTCAATCCTTTCAACCCTGCCATGTAAGTTATGGCCGCCATTGTTATCAGGCTTCAATTCTGATAAATAGTACTTAACCATTTTACGGATAAGCCCAGCCCATAGCCCCAAAATAGTAAATACCCCCAAGGCAATACCAACTATGAGCTGAGCCTCTTCCATTATTTAGCGCCTACGCCAAACTTATCGTCCTTAGGTGACGAGGCTCTTAGCAGTGGCCCAATAAGCCCTGCCAAGAAAGCGTTAGCCAATACCTTGGGATCCTGAATTCCACTCATGTATAGGGCTGCCACGCAGGTAAGCGCATGGCGTAGATATGACATACCAGCTGCTTTTAATTGCTCTTTCATTGATCGCTCTTTTCTAGCCCTAATTTAGTTATCAACGCTGCTGCCTTAGCTGCGCTAATGCTGATTTCAAAGTGCATCTCATCTTTACGGTTTTTGTAATCTCCACCCCAGGTAAGTCCATACTTTTTAGCTAATGCCTGAATCATGGGTACTTTTTCAGGTGGGAAAGTGCCAGCCTTGCCTAAGGGGTGCTGTGTGGCGTTTAGATCTATGGCTGTACCTGAGCTATGGCATGAGAGTTTTGTAGCATTACCCCTAACCATCCTGTAGGCATAGCCCCAATCGTCAAAGGTTCCCTCATCTATCGCCTCTATTAACTCGTGAAACTCAGCGGCAAAGGCGGCCAGCAGTGGGCCTACGGCTTCAGCGCAGCGCAGTTTACGATCCGTACCCTTGACAGGGTAGGACTTAACCCCTATCTCACTGGGATCTTTCGAGGCTCGATAGCCATTATAGCTTGTCTCCATTACAGACCAAGCGCAGCCTTTAAGTCATCAACTGATAAGCCAACGCTTGCTAACTTCTCAGCGATAGTCGGTGTAGCAAAAACTGCTGTATGTATCTTGATTGCATCTTCTAACTGTGCCTCTGTAATCGGTGATCCATCCGCTGCTTTAATGAGTTTGGCAGTTGGATCGTTGAGATCTGCAATAAGTCCATGAGAACCTAGTTCATTATCTAACTGCAATAGGTTTATATCTTTAGATGTAATTGCCATTTAATTAACTCCCTAGATTTACTACGACAATAGTGCGCTCAGCAAATGCAGGTACATCACCTGCACCTTTCTTAAACTGTGTTGTAAAAGTATTTGATCCAGCAGTTAATCCTGTTACTAAAAAGGTTGCACCTTGCTTATTCTTAAAGTTACCTGGTGCTGCCCAAAACTTTGCACCTACCGCGTATTCATCTGCTGAGGCTACAGTTGTAGCACCTGAGATAGCAAAGCCCATATATGCCAAAACATTTGCACCAGCTGCGTTATCAAACACAGCAGAAACTGAAACTAACGCCTTTGTGCCAGTTGTTACTGTAACTGCACCAGCAGTAGTTAAGCCTGTAAAGCTAGTAGAGCTTGTAGTTTCGCTCGTTGCTACATAATTACGAGCCGTGTTAAAACTTACTGTGCCACCTACTGCTACCCATGTTGATCCTGAGTAGGTCATTACTGCATCTGTGTCTTTAAGGTAACAGGCTTGTCCTTCCTGTGGAGAAGTAATAGCAGCGTCTCTAGCTGTTGCATTAGCAAAGACATTAACGCCTTGCATAAGGTAGCCGTTTGTATCTGCCGCCGTTAAAACCTCACCTGTCGTAAAGGTCTTAAAGCCTAGTCCTGCTGCCATTTTATTACCTTTCTAATAACTCAATACGCCTGTATCAAGTAGTCCATATATTGCTGAGTCTAAAATAAAGCCGTCAATAATTGGCTCTAAAGTTGTTAGGGTCGTTTTCCAACTGTTAGGCGTGATGCTTTGTGCCACGCCAAACACTTGTAAAGTTTTAGTAAGAGTTGAGGCCCCTGGCTGATTAGTCGTGATAGTTACAGGGTCAAAGAAATCAAGATCTAAGGCTGCAATAATGCCGCTGTTGTAATTGTCTGTGTAAAGATCAAGTTTTATAGCATCGCATCTAATACTGGTTTCTTTTCGTGATGCTACATAAGCCTGGGCATAATCTAAGGCCACTGCATCTGTCTGCATTAAAAGGTTTTGCTGGTTGTAGCTGTGAATAAAGTACTTGTCTATGCTGGGTTGATCTATAGCAGTTTGAGCCGTACCACCTGTTCTAGTGATTGAGGCTGAGTTATAAACCAGGGTGTCATCAAGGCGCCAGACAGCATCAAAGTAACTGATATTTGTACCGTTATCGTTAAATACCGTGGGGGTGCCACCAATGCTAGTAGCCGTAACATCTCTATCTTGAAATACAAAAGAGCCTGCTGGATCTACATACAACGCGCCGTACTCACTTATCTCTACCGTCTGCATAGCTGCAAGGCTTGTGCGAGCGGTGCCAGGATCGGCCTGCATTGTGGTTAAGCCTGCATCAATGTCACGCATAGAGTTGGGCCATGAAATAGCATCGAGTAAATTGTTAATTCTTGCCCCGCTTAGTTGCCCAGCTGAAGTGCCTGCCACCGTACTTATCTGGGCATTTTGAGCCAGTCTGAAAGCATCTACAGCTGTGATAGTTGTATAAACAACATCCTCGGCATTTTTTGGGGTAGTAGTTGTATAGCTAGTTATAAAACCTGAGAAGATGGGATAGGTAACGCTGGCATAAGTAGCTGTAATCTGAACCTTACGCATGGGAGTCAATAAGGTGTAGTAGGGAGAACTAGAGTTTTGCGGGTTAAAGTCTCCATTTTGATCCACGATACGCATGGTTAAGCTGCCAGTTTGGAACTGATCCGCCTGGGGATTGCGCCCACGCATTGTCTCAATATTGTTTACAACATTGGATACATCCACAATAACGGCGGTAGAGTCAGCCAGCACATTAGTATCTAAAATACCTGTATCTAGGATCATCGCTTGGGCAAAAGCAGGCCCAGTACTAAAGTTAATAACCGCGTTAATTACTGGCAATGTCATGCGATAGCCCCAGCGTAGTTGAGATTATTGCCGTAGCGGTTATTTTCTATGACTGCATCTTGTACGACCTGGATAAGCCCGCTGGTTTTGTCCACGATAGTCACTGTAATATTGCCGCCGCCACCGTTAAAGCCTTTATCAGACCCAGGAAAACCAGATGAGGCATAGTTCCCTGCATTATCTGAATAGCCGATACCGCCGCTTGAGTCTGGAACGATAGGTACAAACCCGCCATTTTCAAGAATTTTATTTATTGCAGCAGGAGTAAGAGCTATAGGTATGCCACTAGGACTGACATTAGGATCTTTCAAAATAGGGTTAGGTGGCGGTGGGCCGCTACCGTCACCAAAAGAGGCGATCATAAGTAACCGAGCTATAGCAGCATCTAGGTTGCCTAAGTTAATTAAATCTTTAGGCACAATAGCTGCAAGAATATCTTTAATCTCAGTTAGTTTTACCGCTTGACCAGTCAAAGCGCCTAATACTCCTAGATCGGCATTTAGTTTAGCCGTCGCACGCGTAATAGCTGCAACATCGTTTGTCTTTATTGCATCCTCTAGGGCCAAAATAGACTTTTTAACCTCTAAGCGCGCTAGATCGTTTGTGATCTGTAGCAGCTGCGCCTGGCTGGTTATTTTGCCTAGCTGCTCGGCCGCGTTCTTTTCCGCTGCTGCCAGCTGTATCTTTTCCATGTCAAAAACATCGCTCCCCTTGCCTAAAGCAAGGTTGGCCTTATCTATTGCTAGCTTTAATTTTTTGGCATTAAGTTGCTTCAATTCTTCTGCTGTAAGTTTCTTTTTCTCTGTAAGGGATGACTTGTTATATCTAGACTCTAGCTCTCTTAAATGATCTAGTCCACTTTGAGCAAAAGGATCGCCTAGTTTGTTTTTAGCGTCATTGGCATTGTTATAGGCATCTGCAAGCGCATCTACCGCCTTAATTGTAACTCCAATAAGTGCCAGCATTGCGGCTACCTGAAAAGCTGCGCCATAAGGGTTTAGGGCGAACATAGAGGCAATAGCCGTAGCAATGGCACTAGCTCTTAAAGCGGTAAATGCTTTTTTAATTGTGCCAATAGCAGTTACAGTTGCAGCTATTCCTGCTATAACTTTTGTAGAAACAAAGGTAGCAGTCATAATCGCCAAAAATATCTTTATTTCTGTTGAGTTTTCTTTAATAAAGCCTGCTAGTTTTTTCATACCCTCAGATGCAGAGTTAGCAAAGTTTTCGATCTTAACTTGTAATTCCTCAATACCAGCAGAGTCGGTAAGGATCATAAAACTATCTATAAGACCTTTACCTAATACCTCTTTTGCATTTTCAATAGAGACAGTTAATTTAGCCATCTTGCCTGAGAAAGTATTAGCAGATTGACTGGCAGCACCCTTAAAGGTTTTGGCTAAATCGTTCATAATTTCGTCGAAAGATTTAGTAGCTAGATCAGCCTTTGTTATGCCTATGCCTAATTTAGCTAGGGCCGTGTTATTGCCCAGGTATGCCTTGCTTAGGGCTTTTGAGACTGCAACCACATCAAGCGAATTAGCGGCTGCGACATCTAAAGCAATTCCTAAGAGATTTTGTGCCTCACTAGATGATCGCGTAGCTATCGCTAGACTCTGATAGGCGGGCCTCAAATCGTCATCGAGAATTCCAAATTCTGTCTGTAAGCGACTTATGTATTCCTCAGAGCTTGCTATATCTCTGCCTAAGCCAACATTTTTTAATGCTAGTGCTAATTGCTTTTGAGCCTTTTCATCTTCTGCGGCAGCCCTAACTGAGGCCTTGGCAAAAGCCAAAACAGAACCCACACTAAAAGCTAGACCTAAACTTTTAGCTAGGCTCTTAACACTTTTGTTTAGTTTTTCTGTTGAAGTTTCAGCGCTTTTAAAAGCTTGCTTGCCGACAAACTCGGCCGCTATAATTACACTAATTGCGGAATCGGCGGCCATTATTTATACCCTACTGCTTTATAAAACTTTGCCTTTGAGTCCTCTATAGCCTTGAGTACAGCCGCGTTAGTCTTACCGCCGTCCTCTTTCCACGCTCTAAATATTGCGCGGCCTTTCATTTTACGAGATCTACGACCTGGGCCTACAGCATCGTTAGCGTTTACTATTTGTGAGTATATGTCCATGGCCTCTATAAACATATTGCCAGCGCCAGGGTTATTGCTTTTAGATTGGCTCTTCGTACCTGATCTAATTGACTTACCAAAATTGGCATTACCTGGGGCTACAACCGTAGCCATAGGCGCTTGCTCTCTACCATTAGGACTTACTCGCCCTGCTGTCTCATAGATGGCACCTGAGGCGCTTGCATTGACAATACGGGCCAGCGATTTAAAGCCTGACTTATTAGTTTTAGATGGTGTTGTTTTGTATCCAATTCCTGCCCTAGCTGCGCGGCCATCCCACTGAGGAAAGATCCCTGTTTTACTTTCCTTTCCCCAGCCTGATAGGGGAGCGGTACTAGGAATAAAGCCTCTTGCTTTGACTGTCACAGGCCGTAACAAACCAGCCAACTCTTTTTGAATATCTTTAGCTAAGTCAGGTGCAAACTTGCGCAGGGCTTTTTGTAGATCAACGGCCCCCTTTACGCTTGCTGGCATTTTCCATATCCTTTGCTCGATCTTCTAAAACTTTTAATATATTTCTAAACATAGTTTGATCTAGTTCTAAGAGGTACTGGGGTGGGATCCCTGTCTCAACGGCTAGCTGAGCAACCAGGTAACCAAAGGATCCACGCCCCACTACCCCAAAGGGTCATCATCTAAGACCTCGACCTTAGATAATGTCTCCAAAAATGTAGCGCCAAAAGTATCTACGACAATGCCACTGGAGCGCAGGCACTCCCACGCTAACCAGTAGACATCTGTTTGCTTTTCATCATCTCTAAAGGCTTTGTGAAAACCTTTTTTTGCATACAACTCAAAGGCGTACTCAATCTTAGGAGTTATAGCGTGTTCGCTTACATCTCCGTTAGCCCTTGTGATTTTTAATTTAGCCATTGTTTTAGCCCCTTTGCTTAGTTAGTTATGAAGTAGAGATTACTACGACAGAGTTACATGTAAAAGTAATTGATTGAGTAGCTATGTCTGCTACAGCGCCGTTAATATCGGTAGTGTTATTTACCAAAATTGTGGTTGAGTAAAGAGGGTTAGTCGCTGAGGTTGCGGCGCTTGTCTGCTTTAGGGTAAGTGGCACTGTTGTACCCCAAGCAGCTTGCAGCGTTGCATTGACATTAGCGGCAGCTGTATCACTTAAAAAGTCCAGCGTGACAGTGCTTGCCTCTAAACCTTTAACAAACTTGTGTGCAGTATCCATATTGTTACTACCTTTTCAGGCGGGCTAGTCATTTCTGCTAACCTCTATACCTTTACCATTGGTATAGCTCGGACTATATCTTCACCCTATTGCTAGGGGCTGCGCGTGTAGTCTCTACGGACTCTCTGCTTTCGCAGGTTGCCTCGGTATTAACCCTTTTTTTAATTGGGGGCCTTCACCGATATAGCGCAGTAATTTTCATCGCCGCTTACGCAGCGAGTGGGCAATACTCTTTACCCATAGCGGTTACTTCAAGTTCATCAAAAACACGATTTAGTGTCGCGCTTGTAACATGATCCGACAGGGCCACGCTATTTAGCGTAACGACCACGCCGTTTGACAAGTAAATTGCCATTGGTCATACCTCGTTTTCTTTAGTTAGTGTTTCTTTTGGTTTTGTGTCTTTAACCTCGACTGGCAGCTCTTGGCCAATCTTGATTAAAAATGCTTTCTCTTCATCTGTTAGTGCCATTGTTAGCTCCAGCTCGTTAGTATTGAAATAGATATATCACAGGTCAATAAATCAGAATTGCCTACATTAAGTACGCTGGGCGCACTTACCGCTGTCACATTTATAACTAAACTTGATGCGGATAGTTTGTTAAATACTGCAACAATCATGTCTTCCATACCAATAAGGTTTCCAGCGTTATCTAGTAATGGCTGTGTCATTACAAGGCGGAAGGTAGCCAATGGTGAAATAGTGTTGTATGAATTATTACTAGGTGTTAAATACGGATCACCTGGAGAAATAATCACGCTAAAAGGCAGTGGAGTAGGTGGTGGAAAACTAAATACTTGCCACACTCCAGCATTAGCCAGCGCCGTTGCGAGTGTGGTTCTTAGGGTAGTGAGTGCAACTGTCATTAGCCGACCATCGCGTTAGGGTTTAAATAGGGCGCAATAAGTGACCTGATGCGAGCCATGAGAGTATTACCAATTTGAAATGGTGCTGGCCCCATTGCTAAATCCATACCGCCGCCGTTAGGCACTTGCCTGCTTTGCCATATTTGTACGGCTAAGATCATTGCAGCTTCTCTAACACTAGCTGTACTGGCATACACCGCAGTTTTAGTATCGGCACCTAGCGCTGATCCATACGGCAATACGCGCCTAAAGTTTTGATTTGCCGCTACTTTTGCATATTGGATAATGCTTAAACCATTGGGATACTGGTTCATCATCGAGTAGTAGTAGTTAGTGTTAAGGCTAACTGTCGTACCTGTGCTCCAAGGAATAGTGCCTGTAATAGTAAAGGCACCGTTAAAGGTGGAGCCAGCCCCAGTAATAGTTACTGATTGGCCCACGGTAAAAATACCAGGGCTGGCTAAAATTACTGTAGCTACATTATTAGTTAGAGAAGTGCCTACAACTGGGGCTGAGTCAAACCATAGAAAAGCGTTTAACTGATCCTCAGCTGACTGGCAACACTCTTCTACAGTCGCATCTGAGTACAAAGTGCCTATGCCTAAATTGCTTCTCAGCTCGGCCATGGTCACATAACTAGCGGCCATCTCTGTACTCCTTTCGACTAGGTTGGTGGGGCAAAGGGCTAATGCCCCACCAACTATTAGTGGGTGTTATTAGTTGATATTTAGTCGGCAGATACCGTAAGGGATCTTGGCGATAGTGCTCATAAAACCGTAAATTGCAATTTCAACCTGCAAATTACTGACCTTGTTTACGCTCATGTAAGCCTGAGGGCTTTCATATACTGTAAATGCTTCAGGTGCCAAAATAAATGCTGAGTTATCAGCTACACCAGCAGTCATAAAGCGATCTACATATAGATCTAGTCCAAGTACATTACCGCGTACAGAATTGTTACTGACCATGCCAGCAGCGTTAGCTAGTGCAGATGGATTTGGCTGGTAAGCGTTGAAAATTGGTCGGCCTGTAGTATCTACGGCACCTAATAGTAGGTTGTAAATACCTGTACTGCCTACAAAGTTTTGTGCAAAGTAACCGCTGTTCTTGTAAACATTGGCTGTACTTTCGGCTGTGTAAGAAATGAGACCAGCAGCGGTAGCTGCGACGCCTGTGCTTGTAAATCCTGTAGCGTTAATTGCAGAAATTACTGCTGCATCTGTCGCGTTCATATACGCTACCTGCAACTGGTTTGTAAGCTCGGCAAAGAAATTAGGATCGTTTGTTCTTTCGAGAAGCTCTACGCTCAGGGTATTCATACCGCTGTACTTAGATACAGTTCCAGATAAATATTCTGTAACCATACCTGTATTAGCAACTGCGCCTGCTTCTGCTTCAACAGTTACGACAGGTGCTACACCGTTTAATCCACCGTTGCTGTCAACGAGTGAAGGAACATTTATAGTAGTGCCTGTTGGTGGCAAGACTCCACGGCTACAAGCATCTATAGCACTTCTTGGGAATCGTGTATTAGTAATAAACTCGCTGAGATATTGAGTGGGATTAAATGCAGGGTTTGTGCTAAATGAATCATCCGCAGCTGTGATGTACAACTTTGAGTCATCATTGCCAAGTGCTGCTTTGATCTTATGCTCTGTGTACGATCCCATATTGGTAATAGGGGTGCGTACTCGTTGGCTATCTAGTACAGATGGACGGATGATTTTGCGCGCTGCTTCAACTACTGGTGCAGCCGCTTCCTCGGTCTTTTCCTCTGTAGGATTTTCTGCGGCTGTAGTCACAGCGGCCTCACTTTCAGTTTCGGTTGGTTGGGTTTGTTCTACTGTTTCGCTTTCGCTTGCAGCAATTTTTTGTACGGCAGCTGATGGAAAGGCTGCGCTCTCTACTAGGGAGACTTCGCGCAATACAGCTGCCGTAACCAGGAGATAGTCCTTTGTCGGCTCTGAGGCTGTCACTTCAACCCCAACGGATAAGCCATCCATTAACTGTTCCTGGGCGAGCAAAATTGCATCACTACCGCGTGAGCTTGCACTTACTTTGAAGCTGGCATACAGGCCATCTTTATTAGATTGAATCGAAGTCATACGCCCTACAGGGTTAGAGGGATCGTGAGACATTAAAAGTTTGATGCGGCTTGGATCGGCTGCGCTGATTGATCCCTCTTTAAATACAACTTTGCCTGCACTTGTGCTGCCTACTTCGCCGTATGGTGCAATCTTTCCTGAGATCATGCGGCGCTCACTGCTATCTACAGCTTCAATATTGCCACTAAAGGTTAAAATCATTGGCATCTTCTCCCATTTCATTAGGTGCTAACTGCTCATCTTCTATTGCTTGCTCTGTAGTCATGAGCCCTAATGCGATCATCTTTTCAATGACCATTAGGCGTGTCATGGTGTCAGCTCGTAAAAATGTTTCATCAATATTAAAACGCACAATATTGCCATGTCTGGTTATGTCATCCATAGAGAGGCGATTTTCTATAGCGCTAATAAATGGCTGCAGTGAATATGCTACAAACTCTTTACGGCCATCTAAAATATTTTGATATGTCATGCTGTTATTCATGTCTGCACTTATGTAATATGCAGGTGTGTTCATCAAGCGCGCTATTTCAGTGGCTAAGTATTGTGAACTTTCGTTATAAGTCATTTCTTTAGGAGAGAAGCCAACAGTCTCATAAGAAAGTGTGCTAGTTAAATAAGCAGTGCTGCGATTTTGTCGTGCTGCTTTCCATCCTGCTAATAACCCTTGTACCTGTGCTTCAGGAAGATCTGCACCATTATTTTTAATAAAACCTGTAGCCATAGGTGTCGCAGCTGCTACGCATGCTGCTTTTTGTATATCTAATGCTGCCTGTATTGTGCGTGAACCTGTAGATAACACACCTGGCAGTAATGATTGGAAAGTTACAAGGCTGCCGATACCAGACATAGGTACTGGCTCGCCATTAACTGTGTAGTACTCAATCTCCATACCAAACTTGTCAGTGGTAGCAGTTACTCTGTTGTTAGGAATAAACTCAAAACCACTTGGCCTGCCATCATCTGCATACAATGAAGTAACGCGCCAGTAAGCAGTGCCGTAAAATAAAAGCGCGTCAACTGTGTAACTAATTGTCACACTGCGCGGTTGTCTAATATCAGGTTGCTCCAGCCACAATGGGCTTTCTAATTCTTTGCCAGTTTTTTTGTTATACAGTTCTAAATCAATACTTGAAATAACTCCACAGATTAAATTACGACAACGCGCGACAGATGCAACCTGCAAAGCTGTGAGGCGATCCATGAAGCCTGCGCCATAACCTACGCCTGTACCTGTGTTATAGCTGTAAGGGCCAATGCCATAGCCGCCATCCATAATGGCAGGGGCATACTGAGCCTCGACAACAGAGGCCTTAGGTCGCAGGCCAATAGTTTGCAGTATTCCCATGAGAGGGATTTTGTAGAAATGTCAAGCATAAATCAGTTATGTATCGGCGTGTCTAACTATAGACTTTAGCCTCAGACACAGGCTTAGTTAGGTGCAGGGCCAGCATAGCGGCGCTGATTGGGGCGGCCACGGATCCGCTAGATTTTTTGCGGATAATTCTCCACGCTGAGTCATTACTTTTAGCCGCTACATTATTCATGGCTTCATTAAGTGCTGGCTGATCTCCATGAACCACGCGTTTGTTATCAATGCAATCTTTAAACACTGAACAGGCATTGTAAAAAAGTACCCCGCTGCAATCTTCGACTTTGACGCCTGAATTATGCAGGCGATCGGCAATGGCTTGGCCTGTGTACTTGTCAAACATCACTAGCTTAGGAGTCCAGGTATCGCAGTAAGCCTTAATATCTACGGCAATTTTAAACTCATCTATAGCTCGATCTGACTCCCAAGTTTTAACCAGGCTTAAACCTATGCGGCCATCTGGCAATATGCACCCCGCCATAAGAGCCGCATGGCGCTTTGCGTGTGGCTCAATATCAAAGGCAAACATTGTGTACATGCCAGGGTTCATAAGCATGGTCGGATCAGCGCACTCTTCCCAACTGTTAGGAGTCCAGGGGCTAGTTTCAGTACCGACCCATTTACATAAGGTTTCAGTCATCGCAGCTGCATAGGTTGAGGTGCTAATGATTTCTTCTATGGCAGTTTCGCTAATAAGGGTGCCTAATGATGGGTTGGCCATAGCCCACGCGGATCTATCCCATATATCGCAGTTATCTTCAGCGCTATATTCATAATAGCCAACAGACTTAGGTGGCTTCATAAGCGATCTCTCGCGCATCTCATTGAGGACGGTACTGAGTTTATGGCCAGCATTAGAAGTGTAAAACCGTTGGCTATTAGGGCGCGTAAGGGTGGTTGACTTGCTAGCATCAAGGGCCTCTATGCCTACATCTCGCAGCTCATCTATCCACACCATGTCTGCCGTAAGTCCACGGCTTGAGTCAATCGTGGCCGCTACTACCTTGATCTCGGCACCTGACTCCAAGATTATGCGCTCATTGCCGTTAGTACGCCTGTAAGCGCGCTCTATTGTGCCACCCTTTACCTGGGCTAACAGGAAGTCATGGCGCTCAATAATGCTGGCAATCATCTCTAAGCTCTTACTAGCCATCTGCCTTTGCGAGGACATAATGAGGATATTCTGCTCATCGAAACAAAACAGCCCTGCCAGCGCCCTCATCCGTAGCATGTGGCTTTTACCTGACTGCCTAGCGCAGATAAACAGGCTGGACTTTTTTACAAACATCCCAGCTTCATCTACGGCGCACATGTCTGTAAGGATCAGCTTTTGCCAATCGAGCAGGGGCATACCAATTTTTTCTGCGAGCTCAATGATCTCATTAACCCGAGAATTGCCACCGACAAAAGGTGTGTGAAGCCTAGGCCGACTAGCCCCCATAAGGATCGGTTTAGCTTGTATTAGTTCTGTTGTCACTATGGCTTTATACCACCTGTCATGGGG
>Ga0209550_10005286_pt1 | contig 12123 bp, 8 predicted proteins | sample LauGreSuBDMM15SN_2_FD_187567 | JGI IMG/M metagenome (GOLD analysis project Ga0209550, IMG submission 187567) | Freshwater lake microbial communities from Lake Michigan, USA - Su13.BD.MM15.SN (SPAdes) (version 5) | ecosystem: Environmental > Aquatic > Freshwater > Lake | place: Lake Michigan, USA... | reverse complement strand
TCGCAGCTTCGGAGAACCACCCGAAACCCAAAGGGCGCCCGACTACAATTCGGCGGTGGCGGGCGCGGCGCGGTGGAGAAACGCGTGCAGCTCGGCGGCCAGTTTGCCGCCGAAGCCGGGGACTTCGGCGATGGCTTCGATGGGGGCGGCGCGAAGTTTCTCGATGTCGCCAAAATGAGCGAGCAGCGCCGCCCGGCGGACGGCGCCAAGCCCTGAAAAATCGTCGAGCACGCTCTCGCGGATTTTACGCGAACGGAGATCGGCGTTGTAGGTGTTGGCGAAGCGGTGGGCTTCGTCGCGCAGGCGCTGGAGCAAGTTGAGCGCGGGTGAATGCAGCGAGAGATTCAGCGGCGGGCGGGCGTCGGGGAAGATGATCGTCTCGTGTTTTTTGGCGAGGCCGATGAGCGGCGGCGGCTCGAGATCGAGGGCGACGAAGGCTTTGAGCGCGGCGCCGATCTGGCCGCGACCGCCGTCGATCACGACGAGATCGGGCAGCGGTTTGCCCTCGTCGCGGAGGCGGCGGTAGCGGCGGCCGACGACTTCCTCCATCGCGCGGAAATCATCGTTGCCCATGAAGCTTTTGATCTGGAAACGGCGGTAGTTGTCCTTGTCGGGGCGGCCGTCGGAAAACGCGACCATCGAGGCGACGACGAAGGTGCCGGAAATGTGGGAGATATCGAAGCACTCCAACGTGCGCGGCGGGGATTTGAGCGCGAGGGCCTCGCCGAGCAGGCGCAGGGCTTCGGTGCTCGCATCGGGGAGCGCCTGGGTGGGATCGGTGCGCTCGAAGTTGCGGGTTTTCGCGAGGGTCTTGCCGAGGGCGAAGACGATGTCGCGAAGCTCGGCGGCTTTTTCAAACTGTTGTTTTTCGGCGGCGGCGAGCATCTCGGCGCGGAGAGTTTCGAGCCATTCGCGGGACTTGCCTTCGAGGAAGGTGCAGGCGTCGTCCACGCGGGCGCGGTAGGCGTCGGGCGTGACGGTGTTTTCGAAACCGTAGAGCTCCTGGCGCACGTCGTCGTAGAGTTGCCAGGTGCCGTCGGGGCGTTTCTGCGGGGTGGCGTCGCCGAGGAGAATGCCGAACTGGCGGCGCATCTGGGCGAGGGATTTGCGCAGGAGCCCGCTGTGGGCGAAGGGGCCGAAATAGCGGGAGTGATCCTCTTTTTTAAACCGGGTGAGGCGGAAGCGCGGGAGCTCTTCGGCCAGATCGACGCGGACGAGGAGGAAGCGTTTGTCGTCGGTAAAGTCGGTGTTGTATTTCGGTTTCCACTGCTTGATCAGCTTGCCCTCGAGGATGAGGGCCTCGGGTTCGGACTTCACCTCGTGCACATCGAAGTCGGCGATCATCTCGATGAGCGCGCGAATCTTCGGGTGCCACGTCATCGCGCGGGACGGCGTAAAATAGGTGGAGACGCGTTTTTTTAAGTTCTTGGCCTTGCCGACGTAGATGATGCGGCCGAGACGGTCCTTCATGAGGTAGACGCCGGGCTTGTCGGAGAGATGGCGGACCTTCTCTTTGAGATTTACGGTTTCGCCGGTTGGCATTTTCGAAGAATCCGCCTTACGTCGGATCTCGCAAGTATGGTTTCATCCAGCAACTCCCCCGCCGCCTCCAAGCCCGTCGCCCAACTCTATTACGAGCTTCTCACGCTCGGAGACGAGTTGCTGTTGGGCCTGACGGCGAACGGTCATCTCACCTTCGTCGGTGCGCAACTCGGCCGGCGGGGCGTGACGCTCCGGCGGAACATCACCATCACCGACGAGGCCGATGCGATCGTGGCGCAGTTTCGCGAAAGCTGGTCGCGGGCGGATGTGGTGATTACGACGGGGGGCCTTGGGCCGACGTGCGACGACCGCACGCGCGAGTGCATCGCGGAGGTGTTGGGGCAAAAACTCGTGCGCAACGCCGAGATCGAGGCGAGTATCGAGGCGCGTTTCGAGCGCCTGGGCCGAAAGATGACGCCGAACAATCTCAAGCAGGCGCAGGTGTTCGAGCGGGGCGAAGTGTTGATCAACGCCAACGGCACGGCGCCGGGTCTCTGGGTGGAGCAGGACGGGAAGATTTTGGTGATGTTGCCCGGACCGCCGAACGAGCTGCAACCGATGTTCACCGAGCAAGTCGTACCACGGCTGGCGGCGCGGGGCTTGCTGACGGAGCGCGAGGCCTATGTGCAGATCCGCACCTCGGGCGTGGGCGAGAGCGCGCTCGAGACGAAGCTGCAGCCGATCTTTGACCGCTTCGGAGCGGCGCTGAGCATCGCGTTTTGCGCGCACTCGGGCCATGTTGATTGCCGGTTGAGCTCGCCGAACGGGCAGTTGGATGACCCTCGGCTGCGCGCGGTCGCGGAGGAATGCGCGGCGCTGTTGGGCGAAGATTTTGTCTGCTACGGGCACGACCCGCTGGCGCGGGTGTGTGCGGATCTGTTGCGGGCGCAGGAGAAGACGCTCGCGTGCGCGGAGACGGCGAGCGGCGGGTTGCTGGCGAACTCGTTTACGGACATCTGCGGTGCGTCCAAGTTTTTCTCGGGCGGAGTGGTGTGCTATTCCAACGAGTCCAAGATGCAGTTGCTCGACGTGCCGGAGTGTCTGCTCGCGCAGCACGGTGCGGTAAGCGCGGAAAACGCCGTCGCCATGGCTACGGGCGCCGCGGAGATCCTCGGCGCGGATTACGGGATCGCGATCACGGGATTTGCCGGTCCCTGCGGCGGGACGGCAGAGAATCCCGTGGGGACGTTTTATTTGGCGCTGCATGCGCCACACGGCGTGTGGTCGAAAAAGTTGAACTATCCTGGACCGCGCACGACGGTCAAAGTGCGGGCGGTGAACGCGGCGCTCGACTGGCTGCGGCGCGAGTTGGTGCGCGCGGGGCGCGGGGCGGTAACGGCGCCGCTGGGCGCGCGGCAGTGACGGCAAGCGGTGCGCGTGAGCGCTCTCGGAGCGACGCTTAACCGAGCAGGTTCTTCAGCGCGGCGAGGTATTTCTCCTGCGTGCGGGCGATGACCTCGGCGGGCAGGCGCGGGGCGGGGGGCTGCTGGTTCCAGTGCAACGCGAGCAGGTGGTCGCGGACGAATTGTTTGTCATAGCTCGGCGGCGAGCCGCCGGGGACGTAGCTCTCCGCGGGCCAGTAACGCGACGAATCGGGCGTGAGGACTTCGTCGATCAGGACAAGGTTGCCGGCGGCATCGGTGCCGAATTCGAATTTTGTGTCGGCCAAGATCATGCCGGCGGCGCGCGCGCGCTCGTGGCCAAAGCGGTAGAGTGCGAGACTCGTCGCCTTCACTTTTTTGTAGAGCGCGGGGCCGATGCGGGCGGCGGCTTGGGCGTCGTTGATGGGTTCGTCGTGCTCGCCCTTGGGGGCTTTGGTGGTGGGGGTGAAGATGGGTTCGGGCAGACGCTCGGCTTGGCGGAGACCGATGGGAAGACGGAGGCCGCAGACCTCGCCCGTCTTTTTATAACTGTTCCAACCGCTGCCGATGAGGTAGCCGCGGGTGACGCACTCGATGGTGAGCGGCGTGAGTTTTTTCACGATCATGCTGCGCAGTTGGAGATCGCGGTCGGGCAGGCCGCGTCGGGCAAATTCACCCGGCTGATCGGGCAGGAGGTGGTTGGCGATGAGCGCCGAGGTATGGGCGAACCACCAGTTGCTCATTTGGGTGAGGACGATGCCCTTGCCAGGAATGCCGTCGGGCAAGATCACATCGAACGCTGAAAGTCGGTCGCTGGCGACGAGCAGCAAGGCGTCGCCGAGGTCGAAGATTTCGCGGACCTTACCCGAGGCGATCAAGGGAAACGGGACGTGATCAAAACGGGTGACGGCGGTGGAAGGCAGAGCGGCGGCGATGGCGGAAAATTGCATGGGCGGCGGGCTCCACAGAGGCGCGGAGGTAAAGGGAAAACAAGCCTCGGATGTGTCACGGTGCGCGAAGGGAGTGGCGGTAGCCGACGACGAGAGGAGGCGGGCGTGGGCTTGGCGTGGCCTGGGCGTCCGGCCCATGAGATGGGAAACGACCGGGCGGGCTGCCCGCTCGTTCACGGGCGAGAGGCCCGGGCCACTTTGGCGGCGGCGCGTGCTCCGTAGTTGTGCTCCGGCGCCCGGCCCGCCACGGTCTGCGCCCATGAAAACTGGCCGTCTGCGGTGGAGTTGTTTTTTCTTGGTTTTGCTCGTCGCGGGACGGGCGTGGGCGGCGGAGGAGGGAGCGGCGCCCGGCGCGCCGACGGTGCCGGTGACCACTTTGACGGAGTTGCAGGCGGCGCTTGAGGCGCAGGTGGGCCAACCGAAGTTTCTCGGCGCGTTGTGGAGCGTGAAGGTGGTGTCGCTCGATTCGGGACGCACGCTCTACGAATACGCCCCGACGCGGCGGATGAGTCCGGCGTCGAACAGCAAACTCTACGTGGGCGCGCTCGCACTCGACACGTTAGGCGGAGATTTTCGAATTCGCACGCCGTTGGTGGGGTCGGTGGCGGTGAATGCCGCGGGCGAACTTTTAGGCGATCTGATCGTAAGCGGGCGCGGTGATCCGAGTTGGGATCCGCGGCGGGCGAAGCTGGATTTTATGACGGCGTTTGAGCCGTTGGTGGTGGCGGTGAAAAAGGCCGGGGTGCGCCGGATCGCGGGCGATCTCGTGGCGGACGGCACGTTTTACCAAGGTACGCCGCAGGGCGCGAGTTGGACGGTGGACGACATGAACGACGACTACGGCGCGGAGATCGCGGCGATCACGCTCAACGATAACTTTGTCGATCTACGCGTCGTGCCGGCGGCGACGGTGGGCGCGCCGTGTGCGGTCGAATTGCTCCAGCCGCACACGAGGCTGGTGATCGACAACCGCAGCGTGACCACGGCGGCGGGCGGGGCGCGGCGGGTGCGCGTGCTGCGGGTGCCGGGCGAGATGACGGTGCAGATTTTCGGCGAGCTGCCGCTGGGCGGACAGGAGTGGTTGACCGAGACGACGGTGCCGAGGCCAGCGCAATGGTTCGCCAATGGACTGAAGGCGGCGCTGGAGCGCGCGGGGATCGCGGTCGGAGGCCGGGCGCGCGGCGTGCGTTGGCCCGAGGCGACGGCGGTGGGACCGGGCGCGGTGGCGCTCGGCGAAATCGTTTCGCCGCCGCTGCGTGAGCTCGTGGCGCACTTCATGAAGGAGTCGCAGAATCTGCAGACGGATTTGATTTTTGCCCAAGTCGGCGAGGCGCAGCGTGTTCCGGCCACGCCGACAGGGACGCGCACGGATGAGCTGGCGGTGAAAGCGCTCGGGGAGTTTTTGGCCCGTCACGGCCTGCGCTCGGACGAAGTGATTTTCGACGAAGGCTCGGGGCTTTCCCGCAACAATCTCACGACGACGGCGGCGACGGCGGCGCTGTTGCAGTTTATGGCGACGCACCGGGAGGCGGCGGCGTTTACGGCGGCGCAACCGGTGGCGGGGGTGGATGGGACGCTGCGGCGCCGGATGAAGGGCACGACGGCGGAGGGCAACGTGCGGGCGAAGACCGGCGGGCTCCGCTGGGTGGCGTCGCTTTCAGGTTATGTGACGGCGGCGAGCGGTGAACGGCTGGTGTTTTCGGTGATGTTGAACCGCCACGTCGGTACGCCGGAGCGTTCGGCGAGTCGAGAGGTGGACGAGATTCCGTTGCTGTTGGCGCGGTATGGCGGGAAATGATAATGCCACAATCGCCTTGTCGGGGAAAGCGGGGCGGCCTACGGCTGGCGAGGTTTCATGAGCAGTCCTGCCCCCACCTCGTCGACGCGCTTGGTTTCTCTGGATGCGTTTCGCGGCGCGACGATCGCCGGAATGTTGCTCGTCAATAACCCGGGTTCGTGGAGCAACGTTTATCCGCCGCTGCTGCACGCGCCGTGGCACGGATGGACGTTTACCGATCTGATTTTCCCGGCGTTTTTGTGGATCGTGGGTGTGGCGATGACGCTCTCTTTCGCCAAACGCGTCGAGGCGGGCGGGAATCCGGCGGAGCTGTTCCGCCATGTGCTGCGGCGCTCGGCGATTATTTTCGGGCTCGGGCTGTTGCTGACGGCTTTTCCGTTTGGATGGTTGCCGGCGCACAATTTCTCCCTCGAAAAAATGCGGATCCCCGGCGTGCTCCAGCGTATCGGCCTGTGCTATCTGGTCGCGGGTGCGATTTGTCTGCGGTGGCGATGGCGCGGGCAGATCGCTTGGACGGCGGGGTTGCTGGTGGGCTACGCTTTGATATTGAAATTTATTCCGGTGCCGGGGCATGGCGCCGAAAAAATCGATGAGGCGACGGGTAGTCTGCCGTGGTGGATCGATTCGAACCTACTCGCCGGGCACACGTGGAGCGGCGCGCCGGCGCCGGGGTTTGATCCGGAGGGCATCGTCTCTACGTGGGCCGCGATCGCGACCACGTTGCTCGGGGCGCTCGCGGGCGCGGTGTTGCGCGGGCCGCAGCCCGGTGCGGTGCGGGCGACGCGGTTGTTTGGATTGGGCGCGGCGTTGCTCTTGGCCGGGGCGCTGCTCGGGCTCTGGCAGCCGATCAATAAAAACCTTTGGACGAGCGCCTTTGCCCTGTTCATGGCGGGGTGGTCGGCGGTGCTGTTCGCGGTGTTTTACTGGTTGATCGACGTGCGCGGTTGGCGGGCGTGGGCGACGCCGTTGGTCATCTACGGGATGAATGCGATCGTGATCTTCGTGGGCGCGGGGCTGGTGGCGAAGATGATGGGCTTGATCGCGTGGCAAAACGCGGCTGGGGCCAAGGTCACGTTGAAAGACTTGATCTATGCGAACGGGTTCACGCCGTATCTGAGTCCGGTCAACGCCTCGCTGGCCTTTGCGTTGGCTTTCGTCGGGGCGTTTCTGGGCTTTGGCTGGGTGCTCTGGCGAAAGCGGTGGTTTGTGAAGGTTTGAGCGGGGACAGCTCGAGGTAGGAACCGCTCTCCGAGCGGTCCGGACGTGGGGGCAAACTGACGCCTCGGAGAGGCGTCCCTACCGGAGGCAAAAATTTGCGGCGGTCGGACCGCCTCAGAAAGCCCCGGACTTGAGGAGGTCGGCCGGGGCGTAGCGTTTGAAGGCTTCGATGGCTTCGTATTCGGCGAGGCCGAGGGCGTTGTAGGCTTGGGCGAGGCGGCGGCTGCGGTCCTCGGTGCGTTGCCAGAATTCGCGGCGGTCTTCGCCGAGGAAGAGCGCTTGGTCTTTCTGCGTCTCGTGGCGGAAAATCGCGCGGCGGCGGCGGAGCACTTCGTGCGGGCTGAGCGGCACGGCGAGGTCGATCTCGTCGAGCGGCCAGTCGGCCCAGGCGCCGCGGTAGAGCCAGAGTTCGGCGGCGGCGAGCCACGGGGCCTGCGCGGTCGCGGCGGCGGCGAGGGCATCGCGGAGCACGTGGAGACAGAGGCGGTGGGTGCCGTGCGGATCGTCGAGATCGCCGGCGGCGTAGATGAGGTGTGGTTGCACCTCGGCCAGCAGCGTGCTCATCAGGGTAACGTCGGCGTCGGAGTAGGCCCGGCTGCGGGGTGCGGCGTGGTAAAAGGGCAGGTTGAGAAAGTGTAAGCGGGACTCGTTCACACCGCAGACGCGGGCGGCGGCGATGGCTTCGTGGCGGCGGATGAGACCTTTCCAGTCCGTGAGTTCGGCGGAGTGGGGGAGGCCAGCCCCGGCTTGGAGGCCCGCAGTGAGAGAGTCGAGGTGGGCGATGCGGGTCGGATCGGCGAGGCCGCTGGCACGCACGAAGGCGAGTTGGTTCCCCACCACGTCGTCCGAGACGGCGCTGGCGCCGGAGACGCCGTAGGCGATGTGGACCTCGTGGCCCTGCTCGACGAGGCGACAGAGGGTGCCGCCCATCGAGATCACGTCGTCGTCGGGATGCGGAGAAAAGATCAGCACGCGCTTGGGAAACACCGGGGCGGAGGCGGCGCGGAGTGGGCGCACGGGCGCGTCGCCGGGTTTCGACTTGGCGGGATTCCGGCCGCCGGGCCAGCCGGTGATCGTGTGCTGCATCTGGTAAAAGCCGACGAGGTTGGCCTCATAGGCAGATCCATGGATGCGGAGGAGATCCTGCAGGCCGGCTTCGTTGTAGTCGTCGTCGGTGAGTTTCAGGATGGGTTTCGCCTTGAGCTGCGAAAGCCAGAGGATGGCGCGGCGGGTCATGCGCTCGTCCCAGGCGAGGCCTTGGTCTTCGAGCGCGCCGATGAGCCAAGGAGTGCGGTTGCGGGTGAGAGCGCCGGCGGCGGCGGGGTCGAGGACGTAGAGCGCGGCGGGGTGTTCCTGGAGGAACGAGGCGGAGACGTGGGCGTTGACCTCGTCCTCGATGGCGGTGCGGACGATCTCGGCTTTGTGCTGGCCCCAAGCCATGAGAACGACACGGCGGGCATCGAGGATGGAGCGCACGCCCATGGTCAGGGCATGGCGCGGGGTGGAATCGATGCCGCCGAAGTCGCCGGCGGCGTCGCGGCGGGTGAGGGGGTCGAGCGTGACGAGGCGGGTGAGCGAGTGGCGGGGACTGCCAGGTTCGTTGAAGCCGATGTGACCGGTGCGGCCGATGCCGAGGATTTGAAAATCGATCCCGCCGGCGGCGCGGATCGAGGCTTCGTAGGCGGCACAATGGGTGTCGACCTGGTGCTTGGCGACGGTGCCCGAAGGCAAGTGGGTGCGGGCCGGGTCGAGATCGACGTGGTCGAAAAGATGCCGCCGCATAAAGGACCGGTAGCTCTGCGCGTGCTCGGGCGATAGCGGGTAATACTCGTCGAGGTTGAAGGTGGTGACGTTGGCGAAGCTCAGGCCCTCCTCGCGGTACAGGCGCACCAGTTCGGCGTAAAGGCTGACGGGGGTGGAGCCAGTCGCGAGGCCGAGGACGACGGGGCGTTTCTCGGCGTGGCGTTGGCGGATGAGCGCGGCGATTTCGGCGGCGACGGCGCGCGAGGCGGCCAGACTGCCGGGGAGGACGGCGATGGCGGCCTGCTCGTAGCGGCTGCGGGCGAGGAGGTGCGATGAAAGCATGGGTTTTTAGGGGCGAAGGGTGATCGGAAGGAAAGAGGGAGGAGTTGTTCCGATGATAGGGCTGGCGGGCAGCGGCACAAATGGCAAAAATGACGAAGTTTCTAACGTTTATGCCACGTTCTTCCGGGCCCGATCTAGGCCAGCTCGTCGATCGCCTGTCCCAACCGTTGCACCCGTTGCAGGGTCGCTCGACCAAGGTGTTGATTTTGCCCGACAACCTCGTGTGCTTCCAGCGCCGCGCGGCCGGGCGTTGCATCACCGGTTCGTGCTGATGCTGGCGCTGCGGGGGTAAAGTCCCTCCTTCCTGCTCCGTTGTAGAACCGACCGGTGGTCGGTTTCCGGTGGTGTTGTCGGTTGCCTGGGTCCGGAGCCCGACCAACGGTCGGGTTTACAGTCTGCAAAACCACGCCTAAATTTTCCTCCCGTCTCGCATGATCTCATCTTCAGTCCCTCCCTCCATCGCCGCCCTTCCCGCCCGCACCGCCGAACTCGGCGCGCTCCTCGAGCGCTGGGCGAATATCAACTCCGGCTCCGGTCACGCCGCCGGTCTTGCCCGCATGGCCGACACCCTGCGCGCCGATTTTTCCCGCGCGTTTCCTTCCGCCACGATCGACGACATCGGCACCGACGCGCCGGCTTTCAATCCGCCCGGCTCGCGCGCGCTTCGCATCCGACTGCGTCCGGCCGCGCCGACCCAGGTTTTTCTCTGCGGTCACTACGACACCGTTTACGAAGCCAACGACGCGTTTCAAGTCTGCCGCTGGCTCGATGCCACTACGCTCAACGGTCCGGGGGTCGCGGACATGAAGGGCGGCCTCGTCACGATTCTCGCCGCGCTCCAGGCCTTCGAAGCCACGCCGCACGCCGCGAGTGTCGGCTGGGAGGTCCTGCTCACGCCTGACGAAGAGACCGGTTCGCACGGCACCGCGCACCTCTTCCGTGCCGCGGCGCGCGACCATCGGTTTGGTTTCGTCTTCGAGCCTGGCCGGCCCAACGGCAACATCATCCATTCTCGCAAGGGGACGGGCGGGCTCATCGCCACCTGCCACGGCCGCGCGGCTCACGCCGCAAAAGTTCCCAACGACGGCCGCAGCGCCATCCTCGCACTCGCTGAGTTTCTGCTCGAAGCGGCAAAAATCCCCACCGAGATGCCCGGCGTGATGGTCAACGTCGGCAACATCCGCGGGGGTGCCGCCGCGACCAACGTCGTGCCGCATTTCGCCGAATCCGAGATCGACATTCGGATTACTCAAACCGCCGACGGACCGCCGCTGCTCGCCCGTTTCCAAGCGCTCGCCGATCGCATCAACGCCCGCGACGGCCTCAAGCTCACGCTCAAAGGCGGCTTCAATCGCCCGCCCAAAGAATGTCTCCCCGCCGAGGCAGCCGTGTTCCCGGAGTGGCAACGGGCCGCGCGCGATGTGGGCGTGCCGGAATTCACCTGGGTCCATGGCGGCGGTGGCTCGGATGGGAATTTTCTCACCGCGGGCGGTCTCCCTAATCTCGATGGTATCGGCCCGATCGGCGATAATCTGCACAGCGACCGTGAATTTTGCCGCGTCGAAACGATCGCGCCCCGCGCACAAATTGTGGCGCTCTTTTTGCACCGCGTCGCCGTGGGCGAGATCACCCTGGGTGCCCCCGAGTTGTAGAACCGACCGTCGGTCGGTTTCAGGCAGCCCGACCGTCGGTCGGACCTACAGTATCACTCCGGCAAAAACACCGCGCCCAACACCGCGGCGCGGCTCGCCCCCGTCACCCGCGGACAATTTCCCGGTAGCCCGAGCACGCGTTGCCGCGCGAGCCACGCAAACGCCATCGCCTCGACCCAATCGCCCGCCACGCCGAGCGTATCGGTCGTCGCGACTTTGCAGTCGGGCAACTCGGCCTGCAGCGCGCGCATGAGCCCCGGATTCCGCGCGCCGCCGCCGCAGACAAAAACCTCGGGTGCCGCGTCCAGTGGCAGCGCCTTGACCGCGCCCGCGATGCTCCGCGCGGTTAGCCCGACGAGGGTCGCCTGCACATCGGCATCGCTCGGCGGTTCCGCCAATCCGGCCAAGCGCGTTTCCAGCCAGGCCGTTGAAAACTGTTCCGGCCCCGTGCTCTTCGGCGCCGGTTGCGCGAAATAAGGCTCGGCCAACATCGCCCGTAACAACTTCGGCACCACCCGCCCGCTGGCCGCGAACGCGCCGTCGCGGTCCATCGGCGTGCCGAGCACCCGCCGCGCCCACGCATCGAGCAGGGTATTGCCCGGCCCGGTGTCAAAGCCGAGCACCGGAGCCGCGGGATCGGCGGGGAGCGCGGTGAGGTTGGCGATCCCACCGATGTTCACCACCACACGGTCGTTTTCTTTCGTTCGAAACACCGCCTCGTGAAACGCCGGCACGAGCGGTGCGCCTTGACCGCCAAGGGCCATGTCCTTGCGGCGAAAATCCGCGACGACCGGGATCCCGGTCTCGGTCGCAATCACGTTGGGGTCGCCGATCTGCAGGGTGAACGCCGGGTCGAAGCCCGGACGGTGTCGGATCGTCTGGCCGTGGCTGCCGACCGCGCGCACGTCTCGCGGAGCGACGCCGGCCTTGGCGAGCAGTTCGTTGATCGCGCGGGCAAAGAGGCGGCCGAGCGCCGTATCGGCCCGGCCGAGCCGGTCGATCTCGTTGTCCCCGGGCTGGCCCAACGCGAACAACTCGGCCTTCAGCTCGGCGGGAAACGCCAGCGAGTGGTCAGCGATCAACTCGGGCCGCGCGCCGAAGCGCACGAGGGCGGCGTCGATTCCGTCGACGCTCGTGCCGGAAAGCGTGCCTACGAACAGTTCCGAGGATGCAGGGCAATTTTCCACCCCGCGATTCAACTGAAAAATTTTAAGAAGTGGAATCGCCAATCGGCGTCGTGAGAGCCTCTGAAAAAAGCCCGTCTTAGGAGCGCGCTTGCGCGCGATAAGTTGCGACGTGGGCACGGAGACTGGCGAGGGAATCGCCCGCGAGCGGGCTCCTACCTTTCGGACCGTTTCAAATCCATCTCCGCTTGATTCGGAAGTTGAACCGGCGGTCGCAACGCAGGATAATTTTCTACCGATGCTTAACACGGAAACCCCCAGCGGCCGGCACCCGGATCTCGATCTTTACGCCACGACCGAACTCATCCGCGCCTTCACCGAAGACCAAGTCTT
>Ga0209550_10005284_pt1 | contig 12123 bp, 10 predicted proteins | sample LauGreSuBDMM15SN_2_FD_187567 | JGI IMG/M metagenome (GOLD analysis project Ga0209550, IMG submission 187567) | Freshwater lake microbial communities from Lake Michigan, USA - Su13.BD.MM15.SN (SPAdes) (version 5) | ecosystem: Environmental > Aquatic > Freshwater > Lake | place: Lake Michigan... | reverse complement strand
AATGGGTTCCTCAAATGGCCGATAACGCCGAAGTGATGGCCGGGATCAAGCGCCAAGCGGACGTCCGATATTCGGTGCTGACCCCCAATCTGCAAGGCTTTGAAGCGGCGCTGAAATCGTTACCAGATGAAATCGTGGTTTTTGGTTCGGCCAGTGAAGCATTCAGTCAAAAAAATATCAACTGCTCGATTGCAGAGAGCATTGAACGCTTTGCGCCTGTGGTTCAAGCCGCTCTGGGCGCAGGGCTAACGGTTCGCGGGGCGATGTCATGTACCGTCGGCTGCCCTTACGAAGGCGATGTTGCGCCAGAACGCGTAGCCTACCTTGCGGGTTTGATGCATGGCATTGGCGTTCAGCATGTGGGCGTTGCCGACACTATTGGCGTTGGCACACCGCGCAAAGTACAGGCCGCGATTGAGGCCACCTTGACGCATTACCCCTTAAGCGCCATCTCTGGCCATTTTCACGACACCTTCGGTCAGGCCTTAGCCAACACGCTCATGGCTTTACAAATGGGCGTGACCCACTTTGACACCTCGGTGGCCGGGCTGGGCGGCTGCCCCTACGCCAAAGGCGCGACTGGAAATGTCGCGACCGAGGACGTGGTGTACATGCTGCATGGCATGGGCATCGATACGGGCATTGATTTAAATAAACTGATTGACGCCGGCATGTTTATCAGCCAATTTTTACAACGCCCAAGCCAATCACGGGCGGCCAACGCTTTGTTTGCACGGAGACACCATGGCGCTTAACACCCGACCCGCTCGCCCAGCGCGGCCCGCAGATCCCACCGTCACCTACCGCCGGCTATTGACCGCCCGGGTGTCGGAAGCTGCCTCAGCAGCGCATTCACCGCCGTCGCCCTGTATCTCGGTTTGCCAGATGGACAGCCAAACCGCTTTGTGCATCGGCTGTTTGCGCACCATTCCAGAAATTGGCGCTTGGGCCAACAGCACCGACACCGACAAACGCGCGGTGTGGCGTTTGATTGGGCAACGCTTGGACCAATTCCCATGAAGCACATTACGTTTTACCTGGACTTTATTTCCCCCTACGCCTACCTTGCCTTCAAAGCGCTTCCAAAGTCTTTGCTGGGTTTAAGTTATTCGGTGACTTACAAGCCGGTTTTTTTGGGCGGCTTGCTCAAGCATTACCAAAAAAAAGGCCCTGCTGAATTTCCATCGCAACGCGCTTGGCTGTACCGACAAGTCCAGTGGCTCGCCCAGCAGCAAGGCGTGGCCATGGAGATCCCAGCCCAACACCCGTTTAACCCCTTAGGCCTGCTGCGCTTAGCGTTAGCTTGTGATGCGCAAGGGCTGCCAAATCGATACGTATGCGAAACCTTGTTTGATCATGTGTGGGTTGGCGGCTTAGATGCGGCTGACTCAAAGCGAGTTCAAGAAGTCAGCGAACAACTTGCCCCCAGCCGCGATCCGAAAAGTGAAGCGGTGAAACAAGAACTCAATGCCCATGGCGAGAGTGCGATTGCCCAAGGCGTGTTTGGTGTGCCTGCGTTTGAAGTCGATGGCAAAGTCTTCTGGGGGCTCGACGCATTACCCATGCTTCGAGACTACTTAGAAAATGGTGCGTGGTTTGTGGGCGCACGTTGGGATGCGGCAGATAAAGTTGATTCCGCTTTTCCCCTTTGAGCCTTTTATAAATCGACCACCACCAACCCTGGAAATTTAAAGATACCCAACAAAAAACCCGCCAGAAGGCGGGTTTTTTGCTGCTAGAGAAAACAATCAGTGTGCAGCACTGCCGGCAGAGGTCTTGCCATCCAGACTAGGGTAGCGCACGTGCTCTACCAGTTCCTGAATGTCACGGCCCGGTGCCTTGGTCAACAGCGACACGATGATGATCACCGCAAAGCCCAATGGCACGCCAAACAAGCCAGCCGAGATAGGCGCAATGTCCCACCAGGTATTGGCCTTGATGATTTCAGGCGTGATGGCGACACCGCCATGGGTCAGCTTGTACAGCCAAGGTTGGGTTGTCACCATGTAATAGAAGGTGATTCCCAGACCTGCCACCATACCCAGCGACGCACCCCACTTATTGGCACGCTTCCAGAAGATTCCCAACGTCAATGCCGGGAAGAAAGCAGCCGCCGCAAACGAGAACGCCGCCGACACCAGGAACAAAATGTCCGCCGGTTTTTGCGCCGCAACATACGCAGCGGCCAATGCCACCACCAACAACAGGATCTTAGACACCATCACACGACGTGCTGTCGACGCGTTGGGATCGATCACTTTGTAGTACAGGTCGTGAGACAACGCGTTGGCAATCGTCAACAGCAGGCCATCAGCAGTGGACAAAGCCGCAGCCAAGCCACCAGCAGCAACCATGCCCGATACCACATAGGGCAGGCCACCAATTTCTGGCGTGGCCAACACGATGATGTCGCCACCAATCGAGAGCTCAGCCAATTGCAGAATGCCGTCTTTGTTGATATCCACCACTGAGAGCAGGGATGCATCCACCGCGCTCCAGCGTGCTATCCACTCCGGCAGACTGGCAAAGGGCGTACCCACCAGTAAGGTGTAGACCTCAAACTTGGCCAACACCGCCAGGGCTGGGGCCGTGAAGTACAGCAAGAAGATGAAGAACAGCGACCAGCTCACCGACTCACGCGCTTCACGCACCGAGGGTACCGTGTAGTAGCGCATCAGAATGTGAGGCAGTGCCGCAGTACCGATCATCAGACAGAAGACCAGTGCCATGAAGTTCTTGCGTGAGATGTCCTGCGCCGCTTCATCTTTGCCAGGGAACGGCTGTGCGTGGCGAATCGGTGGCGCAGATTTGGCGGCATTGGATGTACGCGCCGCAGTGTAGGCTGCCTTGGCGGCTACCTCATCTACGGGCAATCCTGCCAATGCTTTCTCTGCAGCCTGAATATCGGCTACCGGTCCATTTGCAGCTTTCAGATCGTCAACCTTCTTTACAGCAGCCGCTTTGTCAGCAGCCATAGAGGCAGGTACGTCTTTGAGCTTCTCGACTGCAGCGTCAGAGCGCGCTTTGAAGATAGCGCGGACTTCCAGCTCCTTGGGGTCTTTGAGCAACAGCTCTTCCTTAGCCGTGACCTTTTCCAGCGTGTAGCCATATACCGCTTGGGGTACGGGAACACCGGTGTGCTTCACCGACAGCCAGACCACGGGCAGCAAATAGGCGATGATCAAGATCACGTACTGTGCGACCTGGGTCCAGGTGACCGCGCGCATCCCACCAAGGAAGGAGCAGACCAAAATACCGGCCAAGCCAGCAAAAATTCCAACCTCAAAGGCCAAGCCTGTCAAACGTGTCGTGATCAAGCCCACGCCATAAATCTGCGCTACCACATAGGTGAAGGAGCACAAAATGGCAGCAAAGACACCAATCAGGCGTGGCAGGTTACCTTCGTAGCGGGCGCCTAAGAAGTCTGGAATGGTGAATTGACCAAACTTGCGCAGGTAGGGCGCGAGAAACAGCGCCACCAGGCAATAGCCACCAGTCCAGCCCAGAATGAAGGCCAAGCCGCCGTAGCCCGTTAGGTACAGCGTTCCGGCCATACCGATGAAGGAGGCCGCTGACATCCAGTCCGCGCCAGTGGCCATACCGTTGTACATGGCAGGAACGCGTCGCCCGGCCACGTAGTATTCGGCCGCATCATTGGTACGACTCATCACACCAATACCTGCGTAGAGGAGCACCGTCGCCGCCAGGAACAGGTAGCCGATCCAGTTCCTGGGTAGACCCATCTGTTCCAGAATGGCCACCACAATCACGAAGGCTACAAACCCTCCCGTGTACCAGGTGTAGACCTTGTTCAGGCCCTTCTTAAAGTCGCTTTGCGACTGGTTTTCACTGCCGAACATACTCATTATTCTTCTCCTTCGTCAACACCGTATTCGATGTCAAGTTTGTTCATGTAACGGGCGTAGTACCAGATGATCAGGCAATACACCACCAGAGCGCCTTGGGCCGCAACCCAGAACGAGAATGGCCAACCAAAAAAGTTGAACGTCAGATCGCGGGCGAAAAACACCACGACAAAAGTGACAAAAAACCATATCCCCAATAAAAGGGCTGTTATTTGAAGATTTTTGCTCCAGTATTCCTGGTGCCTAGCTGTTAGTTGCATTGCTTACTCCTCTTGTTAATGTAATAAACCACTGACCAACCTCAAACCAAACTGGGTACTTTCAGACCCGTTTCCCGCTCTAGCTGTGCCGCCACCTTGGGCTCAAAGCCCTTCAGGTGCAGGATCACGGCTCGCGCCTCCTCGGGCTGCTGTAAATCGATGTGGACTCGCGCCATCTGGTACCAACCAAACGGGTTCATAGGCTGCAGCTTGGTGTTGCGTTTGAGCGCGTCAAGCGCTTCATCCAATCGCCCCTGGCGCACCAGTACCAGGCCCAGTCCGTACCAGGCACGGTCCATCTTTTCTTCAATCTGTAGTGCAGCGCGGAAGCCCAACTCGGCCACGTCTGTGTGCCCGAGCTCTTCAGCCACAAAGGCATGGTTGAAGTGGGCGTTGGACACCTGGGGCTGCAGCTTCAGAACGCGGGCGTAGTAGTCCAGCGCGATGGCTGGATGCCGGGTTTGGATGGCGTCATAGGCCAGGCTATTGAGGGCCAACACATCGTCCGGCCAACGCTTTGCCATTTCCAGAAACACGCCCTTTGCTGCTTCACGCATGCCCAGAAAAAGCAGCGCCTTGGCCCGCCACACCATGACGAAGCGATCCATACGGTTGCCACTGGCAGTGGGAGCGCTATTCTTCTGGTCTATTAACATGCCAAGGCTCCTGACTGCATACACATGTCGATCTTGAGTTTGACCACCAGCACCCAGGCCACCAGCAACCAGCTTGCGGCAGCCAGCGGAATATGCTGGTCCAGAATCAACTTGGGGCTCAACTTGCGGGTGAGCCACAAACTGGGCTTAGCCGCCACGTCCAGCAGTTGCCAGAAGACGTTCGTCTGGCGCTTTGCCCCAGCCAAAAGGCCCAACACAAAACGCCCGACGATGAACATCAGCGATAGCTCAATCAAACTCTTCAGAATTACAACGGTTAGAAGCATGGCAACAAAATATTTTCTCGTCTAGGAAGCGCATTAAAGGTACTTTGCGAACTGTGCGCAGCCTGTCTGACCCCACACTGACGTCAAACTGAACCCAGTCTTACAAGACCGTAGTAACCCTAGTGCTTTTTCTTGTATCGTGAAAAATAACGCACTTTTTGCCCTGTATTAGGGGAAACACCGCCCCTTGATTTTGCGCCCGCCGCGCGTGGCGCACGGGGAAATGGCCATGCAAATGGCTAGACTGGCGAGATGGAAAATCCACTCTCTGCGCTCCCAAAGGCTGTCCCGGCGTTGACGCCATCGCCTAGTTTGTTGAGCAATTTCCGCCAGGAGCTTCTGCCGTTCCCACCGTTTGCACAGATGCACGCGCCTGAGATTGACTACTTTCTGGCGCATTGCAAACAGCTCTACTTTGCCCCCGATGAGGCCGTGATCGGGCCCGCCGATGGCCCCGTAAAAACCTTGTACTTCATCCGCAAAGGGGCAGTGACCGGTACCCGTGGGCTGGCCGACCAAATGGGCGCATTTGAATACGATGCAGGTGACTTGTTTCCGGTGAGTGCAGCGTTTGCTGGGCGTGCCGTCACGGCGTCTTACCGCGCCTGCGAGGACACTTTCTTGCTGGCGCTGCCTGTTTCTGAAGTGCACGCGCTGGCTAAACACAGTGTGGTTTTTGCCGAATACCTCACACAACGCGCTGCCAAGTTTCTGACCCTATCGCGCAAGGCCGTGCAAGAGGCCTATGCCACACACGCCATGACCGAACAGACGCTTGAAACACCATTGGGAGTACTGATCACCAAGCAACCCATCACCTGCACCGCCGATACCCCCCTCAAGACGGCGCTGGAGGTGATGCACCAGTCACGCATTGGCTCCATGCTGGCGGTGGACACCTTAGGCCAGCCCCTTGGCATATTGACGCGTTACGACATCCTGGGAAAAATCACCCTGGCACAGGTTCCCCTGGAAGCGCCAATGTCCCGCGTGATGGTGAAACCCGTTTTGACGCTGACCACTGAACACACCGCACAGGACGCGGCCTTACTGATGTCACGGCACGGTATACGCCATGTCCCCGTGACCCGAGAAGGGGTGGCGGTCGGTATGGTCTCGGAGCGCGATCTGTTTGCCATGCAGCGGCAAAGCCTCAAGAGTGTCAGCACCGAGCTGCGCTCTGCCCTGAACCTGGATGCGCTCAAGACTGCCGCGCTGGGCATTAGGCGTTTGACCCGGAGCCTGCTGGGTCAAGGTGTGCAAGCACGACAGCTCACGGCCATGATCAGCCACCTCAACGATGTTTTGACCGAACGGCTTTTAAAAATCCAGGCAGATGCATTTGGCTTGGACCTGCAGCGCATGTGCTGGCTGTGCCTGGGATCCGAGGGCCGCGACGAACAAACCATCGCCACCGACCAGGACAACGCACTGATTCTTAACAACGACACGTCGGACGAGCAGCGAGCGAAGATTCGAGCCTTTGCCCAATCCGTCAACCAGGCATTGGATGCCTGTGGCTACCCTTTGTGCAAAGGCGGCATCATGGCCGGTGAGGCCGCGTGTTGCCTGACTCTGGACGAGTGGCGTGAACGCTTTCGCCACTGGATCGCCCAAGGCTCGCCCCAAGACTTGCTCAACGCGTCGATTTACTTTGACTTCAGGCCTTTGTCTGGCGACCTTTCGTTAGCGCATGCCCTGCGCGCTGATGTGGCTCAGCAAGCGCGCAACACCCCCCGCTTTCTCAAACAACTGGCTCTCAACGCGCTGACCCGCAGCGTCCCGCTGAATTGGCGCGGCGCCATCGACTGCGACGAACAGGGCATGCTGGACCTGAAGCTGCGTGGCACTGCCATCTTTGTGGATGCGGCCCGCATTTATAGCCTGGCCTACGGTATCCAGGAGACCAACACCCGCATGCGGCTGGACGCAACCGGCCCGCTGCTGAAGCTGGCGGAAACCGAGTACGGGTCGTGGGTCAGTGGTTTCGAGTTTTTACAGATGCTGCGTTTGCGGCTTCAGCTTGAAAGCGAGGCGACACTCGTTTCGCCCAATGAGATATTGGTCGCCACACTGAACGATATTGACCGCCGTATTTTGCGTGAGTCGATCAAGGTTGCGCACCGCATTCAGCAGCGGCTGCAGTTGGACTATGAGCGCTAACAATGTCCTGGCTTGAACAGCTGAAAAACGCCATAACGGGTCCCCGTGCGGTTGACCCGACGCGGTGGATCATGCTGGATGTAGAAACCAGCGGCCTCGATATGAGCAAGGACCGGCTGCTGGCGATTGCAGCTATTGCCATGCAGGTGGACTGGCAAGCGAGAACCTTGTCTGTAGACTTGAGCGACAGCTTTGAGGTGATCCTTCGACAGGACGAAGTATCAAACAAGGACAACATCCTGTTGCATGGCATTGGGGCGCAAAGCCAGCGCGATGGGCTGGAGCCAAGCCTGGCCATGCAGTGTTTCGCCGACTATGTTGGCAGCGCACCCCTGATGGCGTTCCACGCTGCGTTTGACCAGCGCATGATCAACCGGTTTGCGCGCCAGCACCTGGGCCAGGACCTGCCCAACCCATGGGTGGATGTGGACCACCTGTGCGCTGTGACCTATGAAAAAGTCCGCGCCCGTGCGCTGGACGATTGGATGACCCATTTCGGCATCCATTGCGCAGTGCGCCACCAGGCGGCGGCCGATACGCTGGCCGAGTGCGAGTTGTTGCAGCACATTTGGCCCAGGGTGACGGCACAATGCAAAAGTTGGGCAGACGTCGAACACCTGGCCGCACAACACCGCTGGCTGCCCCGCGCCGGGTAGTCACAACGCTTTCTTTCAAGACCCCCCTATGAAACCAAACACAAGGAATCGACCTTAGTTGTCAGTATCCGTTCAGTTTGTCGTAAGTGCAGGGTCAGTGCCACATCTCAAAATACAGCAAGCCCTCACGTCGAGGGCTCTTTTGTATTGGAAACAAAAATATGACGACAGTTGCAGCACGACCGATGTCTGCGGAAGAGAAGAAAGTTATCTTCGCTTCCTCACTCGGCACCGTTTTTGAGTGGTATGACTTTTACCTTTACGGCTCACTCGCAGCCATTATTGCCAAGCAGTTTTTCAGCGGCTTGGATGAAGGTTCTGCATTCATTTTTGCCTTGCTGGCGTTTGCCGCAGGTTTTATTGTTCGTCCCTTTGGCGCGATTTTCTTTGGCCGTTTAGGCGACATGATCGGGCGCAAGTACACCTTCTTGGTGACTATTCTGATCATGGGCGTATCTACGTTTATCGTAGGTTTGTTGCCAAACTACGCCACTATCGGCGTAGCAGCTCCCGTGATTTTGATCGCTCTTCGGATGCTCCAAGGCTTGGCTTTGGGCGGCGAATACGGTGGTGCGGCAACCTACGTTGCTGAACACGCACCTCACGGAAAGCGCGGAGCGTTTACGTCTTGGATTCAAACCACCGCCACCTTGGGCCTGTTCCTAAGCTTGATGGTGATTTTGGGAACCCGGACTGCGATCGGTGAAGAAGCCTTTGCGGATTGGGGATGGCGCGTTCCTTTCCTCGTCTCTATTCTGTTGTTGGCCGTGTCGGTCTACATCCGTTTGAGCATGAACGAGTCGCCCGCTTTCGCAAAAATGAAGGCTGAAGGCAAGACTTCTAAAGCGCCTTTGAGCGAGTCGTTTGGTCAATGGAAAAACCTCAAGATCGTGATCTTGGCCTTGGTCGGTTTAACTGCTGGTCAAGCCGTGGTGTGGTATTCCGGACAGTTCTACGCTTTGTTCTTCTTGACCCAATCCCTCAAGGTTGATGGCCCAACGGCCAATATCATGGTGGCTATTTCCTTGATTATTGGTACACCGTTCTTTATCGTGTTTGGCTCTTTGTCTGACAAGATTGGCCGCAAGCCCATTATCTTGGCCGGTTGCTTCTTGGCTGCTGTGACTTACTTCCCAGTATTCACTGCGTTGACCAAAGCCGCTAACCCTGACTTGGCTGCTGCACAAGCGGCTGCGAAAGTAACTGTGACTGCCGATCCCGCAGAGTGCTCGTTCCAGTTCAACCCTACGGGCACGAAGAAGTTCACGTCTTCTTGCGATATTGCCAAGCAAAAATTGGCAGGCGCATCCGTGAGCTATGACAACGTCATCGCCCCTGCTGGAACCCCTGCAGTGATCAAAGTGGGTGACACTGAAGTCACTACCGTTGTCACGCCTGAAGACATCGCAGCGGCAAAATCAGCCGCTGAGAAAAAACTGGCTGACCTGAGCGCAGCGGAACCTAAAGACGCCAAAGCCATCACAGCGGCAACCGCCAGCGTGAAAGCCTTGAGCGGCGAAAAAACAGCCAAAGACGCTGTGTTGTCAGGAAAAATCAGTGGTGCTCTGAAAGCTGCTGGCTATCCTGCCAAAGCAGACATGGCAAAGTTTGACAAAGTGACTGTTGTCATCATCCTCACCTACTTGGTGATCTTGGTTACGATGGTTTACGGTCCTATCGCTGCGATGTTGGTAGAGATGTTCCCCACCCGGATTCGCTACACCTCGATGAGCTTGCCATACCACATTGGTAACGGTTGGTTCGGCGGCTTGTTGCCTACCACTGCGTTTGCTATCGTGGCGCAGACCGGCAATATGTACAACGGCTTGTGGTACCCCATCATCATTGCGGGCGCAACCGTGGTTATTGGTGGCTTGTTCATCAAAGAAACCAAAGACGTTGACATTTACGCCAACGACTAAGTCATCCGTTCGATGAGTTAACGCCCCGGCTGTGATGGCCGGGGCCATTTACAGGCCCTTTTTTGAGGGCCTTTTTTTTGAAGGAAATCGTATGTGGAAAATTATTTTGGCTTTTGCCATTTTTGCTGGCTTGGCTTTGTTCATCTTGAGCAAGGGCGGCGATATTGATATGGGTGGTGAAAAGCATGGCGACATCAGCCACACCGAGGCGCCCGCTGCTGCTGCACCGGCTGCTGCTGCCAGCGAAGCGAAATAATCGCCCCATGATCTTGGTGTGAGGCAATGGGAACTGCCACACCAAGGTCTTCTTGATCTGCCTAGAATGCTTCTCCTTCCTAGAAAAGCAAGCTCCCTATGTCCCAAGGCACCATCCGCATTCGCGGTGCGCGACAGCACAACCTCAAAAACATTGATCTCGACATCCGTACGGGTGAATTGACCGTGGTCACCGGGCCCAGCGGCTCTGGGAAATCCAGCTTGGTGTTTGACACGTTGTATGCCGAAGGTCAGCGGCGCTATGTGGAAACATTCTCGGCTTATGCACGCCAATTTTTAGACCGCATGGACAAGCCTGCGGTTGACAAGGTGGAAGGTGTTCCCCCTGCGATTGCGATTGACCAAACCAACCCTGTGCGATCGAGCCGCTCCACCGTGGGTACCATGACGGAGCTCAACGACCATTTGAAACTGTTGTTCTCTCGCGCCGGCCACTTGTTTGACAAAGTCACGGCCCAACCCGTACAACACGATACGCCCGAGTCGATTTACAGCACCCTCGTCAGCCGCGCCGTCGAAGCCCACAACCCACGATTGATCGTTACCTTTCCGGTCGAACTGCCTGCAGACACCAGCGCCGAGGAACTCACCCAGTGGCTCAGCGCCAGCGGTTTTACGCGGGTTCATGCAGAGCGCATGGTCGGCGAGCGCAAAGTACTTGACGTCGTGGCCGACCGTTTTCGCATGGAAGGCACAGAAAAAGCGCGGGCCTTAGATGCGATCGAACTCGCTCTCAAACGCGGCAGCGGCCGACTGAATGTGTATTACGACGAGCCGGGGTCGGAACCGGGGTCAGAGTTCAATTCTTCCCATTGGCGTTTTTCTACGGGCTTGCATTGTCCCGCCAGCGATTTGCGCTACACCGACCCAATCGCCTCCATGTTCTCGTTTAACTCGGCGGTGGGGGCCTGTGAAGCTTGCCGTGGTTTTGGCCGCGTCGTGGGCGTGGACTATGGCTTGGTGATTCCTAACGACAAGCTCACCTTGCGCGCAGGGGCGATCAAACCCATGCAAACGCCAGCATGGCAAGAATGCCAAGACGATTTGATGCGCCACGCGGAAGCTGCGGGTATTCCACGCGATACGCCTTGGTACAAACTCACGCCCGAGCATCAGCACTGGGTTCTCAAAGGATCGCCCCAGTGGAATGGAAAATGGAACCAGCACTGGTTTGGGGTAGACCGGTTCTTTGAATACTTAGAAACCAAAGCCTACAAAATGCACATCCGGGTGCTGCTGTCAAAGTACCGCAGTTACACGCCGTGCAGCACCTGCGGCGGTGCGCGCTTAAAGACCGAGAGTTTGCTGTGGCGCATTGGAAACTTAGCCGATGCCAGTGCGGTTTTACCCGCAGAAAAACGCTTTATGCCCCAGGGCGTGCAATGGAGCCGCGCCCAATTGGAAGCGTTACCAGGCTTGTGTTTGCATGATTTGATGCTCATGCCGCTTTCGCGCTTGCATCTCTTTTTTACTCGTCTGAGCACGGTGGATATCCATGCGTCCGAGGCCGATCAAAAAACACTCAAACTCTTGCTGGAAGAAATCACCACGCGCTTGAAGTACCTGTGCGATGTGGGGATTGGCTACCTCACGCTTGACCGCCAAAGCCGAACGCTCAGCGGTGGCGAAGTCCAACGGATCAACTTAACAACGGCCTTGGGCACATCCTTGGTCAACACCCTTTTTGTTTTAGACGAGCCTAGTATTGGCTTACACCCCCGCGATATGCACCGCATTATTGTGGCCATGCAACGCCTGCGCGATGCGGGCAACACATTGGTCGTGGTCGAACACGACCCAGCGGTCATGTTGGCAGCCGATCGAATGATCGACATGGGCCCTGGCCCCGGAGAAAAAGGCGGGCAAATCGTTTTTGACGGGAGCACCGAAGCATTGAAAAGCGCCGATACCCTCACGGGCGCTTACCTTGGCGGGCGAAAGCAAGTCGGCATGGGCTTTAAACGCATGGTGGGCGACAACACGCCGCGGCTCGTTTTAGAAGGGGCGACGCAACACAACTTAAAAAACGTCTCGATT
>Ga0209550_10005283_pt1 | contig 12125 bp, 12 predicted proteins | sample LauGreSuBDMM15SN_2_FD_187567 | JGI IMG/M metagenome (GOLD analysis project Ga0209550, IMG submission 187567) | Freshwater lake microbial communities from Lake Michigan, USA - Su13.BD.MM15.SN (SPAdes) (version 5) | ecosystem: Environmental > Aquatic > Freshwater > Lake | place: Lake Michigan... | reverse complement strand
CTAAATCAAAAGTAAATGCTGCAGGTAACTATACCAAGCCTGAGTTACGTAAGAAGATTGTATCGCAGGTAAAGTCTGCAGCTACGCATGGAACTGCTGCAGGTCAGTGGTCAGCTAGAAAAGCACAGCTAGTAGCTAAGAAATACAAGGCAGCTGGTGGGGGCTATAAGTGAGTGCTGCACTTAAAAAAAGTCAGCTATCTCTTAAGTCATGGGGTGCACAAAAGTGGCGTACTAAATCAGGAAAGCCAAGCTCCAAGACCGGGGAAAGGTATTTACCAGAGGCTGCTATTAAAGCTCTTACTCCTGCGGAATATGCGGCAACGTCAAAAGCTAAGCGAGTGGGCAAAGCAAAAGGTAAACAGTTTGTTGCACAACCCAAAACAATTGCTAAAAAAGTAAAACCTTTTAGGAAAGTACAATGAGTAGAGAACTCACAGATAAACAAACTAAATTTTTAGAGGTTCTGTTTGAACAAGCAGGTGGCGATGTAGTACGTGCTAAAGAGTTAGCAGGGTATTCAGAAAATAGCCCAACATCGGAAATCATCAAAGGTATTAAAGATGAGATCATGGAACGTACCCAATTGTACATGGCACGTAATGCACCTCGTGCAGCTATGTCACTTGTCAGTGGTATGATTGACCCGACAGAATTAGGATTGCGTGATAAACTAAGTGCTGCTAAGGATCTATTGGATCGAGTAGGCTTGGTTAAAACTGAGAAATTACAGGTTGAAGCTACGAATGGTCTAATGATTCTTCCACCAAAGGAAAAAACAGACGAGGAGTAGCACATGGCAACCCGTTCTACCATCGGTAAATGGATACTGCCACAACCTAAAGATGCACAAGAGAAGGGGGAATATATATCGATTCCCAAACTAAACGGTAGATTTGAAGCACCATTTGGTTACAAGACATCGGAGACAGATCCGTTGATGCTTGATCCAATACCGTTAGAGTTAGATGCTTTAGAAAAAGCAAAGAAATATCTAAAGCAGTATCCTTCTAGGGAAGTTGCTGCTTGGTTGAATAAAGTTACTGGTAGGTATATATCACACGTAGGATTATTAAGCAGGATAAAACATGAGCAGTATCACCAGACAAAAGCTTCAACTCTCAGAAGCTGGGCTGCCAAATATAGAAAAGCCATTGAAGAAGCGGAAAAGCACGAAAAAAGACTTGGTGGCAAAGCAACAAGACAAGCAAGAGCCGTCCTCAACAGAATTGATGGAGGAGACGAATGCGAAGAGTACTGGTGATGAAATACATGTACCAGATATTAGTGAACGAAATGTAATATTTAAACCTAATTCAGGTCCACAAACAGCGTTCTTAGCAGCACCTGAGCGTGAAGTACTGTACGGTGGGGCAGCTGGAGGTGGTAAAAGTTATGCGATGTTGGCTGATCCCCTGCGATATATGGGACATTCACAGTTTAGTGGGTTGTTATTGCGTCATACCACTGAAGAATTGCGTGAGTTGATCTGGAAATCACAGGAAATGTACCCCCAGATCTATCCGGGTATTAAGTGGTCAGAGAGAAAGATGCAGTGGGTAGCACCAAGTGGGGCAAGATTGTGGTTTTCGTACCTCGATAGAGACGAAGATGTACTGAGGTACCAAGGTTTAGCGTTTAGTTGGGTAGGTTTTGACGAGTTGACGCAGTGGAGTACCCCATTTGCATGGAATTATATGCGTTCTCGTCTACGTAGTACAGCATCAGACCTGCCAATCTACATGAGAGCCACAACCAACCCCGGTGGACCGGGTCATGCATGGGTAAAGAAGATGTTTATTGACCCATCCATACCGGGAAAATCGTTTTGGGCTACCGATATTGAGACTGGGGACGTATTAAAGTACCCCAAGGGGCACAGTAAAGACGGACAGCCTCTGTTTAGACGTAGATTCATACCTGCTATGTTGGCAGATAACCCCTATCTTGCTCAACAAGGGGATTATGAAACAATGTTGCTCTCTTTACCAGAGCATCAACGTAAGCAATTGCTGGAGGGTAACTGGGATGTATCAGAAGGAGCAGCATTCTCTGAGTTTAATCGGAAAATACACGTTATTGATCCGATGGACATACCTAAAAATTGGGTTAAGTTCAGATCGGGTGACTATGGCTACGGTTCTTACTCAGCAGTTGTCTGGTTTGCTGTAACTCCAGCAGAACAGCTGGTTGTTTACAGGGAATTGTACGTAAGTAAGGTGTTGGCTAGAGATTTAGCTAACATGATTTTAGAATTAGAACAAAATGATGGAACGATTCGGTATGGTGTACTCGATTCGTCATGTTGGCATAAGAGGGGAGACACTGGTCCATCCTTAGCGGAACAAATGATTCAGCAAGGGTGTCGGTGGAGACCCTCAGATAGAAGTGCAGGCAGTCGTGTTTCAGGTAAGAATGAAATACACAGGCGATTACAGGTAGATCAGTTTACAGAAGAGCCAAGATTGGTTATAACTAGTAACTGTACGAATTTAATTGCCCAGCTTCCTATCATTCCTCTGGATAAACACAATCCAGAAGATATTGATACAAAGTCAGAAGATCATTTGTATGATGCTCTTCGGTATGGTATTATGAGTAGACCTAGAAGTAACTTATGGGATTACAATCCCTTACACCAGAAGTCTGGGATGTCATTAGCTGATCCCACATTTGGATATTAAAGGCACATAGAATGGCAGAAAAGAATTATACTGAAGACGAATCCATTAATTTAAAAGACGTTGATAATATTAATGATGAGGACAAAGTAGCGGGTCCTATGGTACAGCTTTTATTAGAAAAGTATCATAAGGCTGAGACTACAAGACGCAATGATGAAGAAAGATGGTTACGTGCCTATCGTAACTATCGTGGACTATACGGTCCTGATGTGCAGTTTACCGAAGCAGAGAAAAGCAGAGTCTTTATTAAAGTTACAAAGACTAAAACTCTTGCAGCTTATGGTCAAATTGTAGATGTTCTATTTTCTAATAACAATTTCCCAATCAGTGTAGATCCAACTGTACTTCCAGAAGGCGTAGTGGAGGACGTGCATTTTGATCCTAGTGAAGCAAAGCTCAGAGACGCAGTACCTGATTTTTCTCCTTATGGCTACAAAGGTGATGGCAGAGATTTGCCTCCCGGAGCAACATTTAAAACACTACAAGAAAGATTAGGTCCTCTCACAGAAGAACTTTCGGGTATTCAAAATTTAAATGAAGGTCCCGGTGTTACTCCTACTTCAGCTACATTTAGTCCAGCAATGATTGCTGCTAAGAAGATGGAAAAGAAAATTAAGGATCAGCTAGATGAAAGCAATGCTTCAAAACAATTAAGGTCTACTGCATTTGAGATGGCTCTTTTTGGTACTGGTATCATGAAGGGACCTTTTGCTGTAGATAAAGAATATGCGAACTGGGGTGAAGATGGAGAATACTCTCCTTTAATTAAAACAGTACCTTCTACTTCGCATGTAAGTGTCTGGAATTTTTATTCAGATCCAGATGCCAGCAATATGGATGAGGCTCAATATGTTATTGAACGGCACAAGATGAGCCGTAGCCAATTGCGTGGATTAAAGAAACGTCCGATGTTCCGTGCTAATGTAATTGATGATGTTATTACACGAGGTGAATCCTATACCAAGAAGTATTGGGAAGACGATTTAAATGATTACCAAGTAGATCAAGGCATTGATAGATTTGAAGTATTAGAGTTTTGGGGTGCAGTAGAGAGAGAGATGCTCGAAGCCAACGATGTAAAGATTCCTGCTGAGTTAGGTGCAGCAGATGAATTACAAGCCAATGTGTGGTATTGCAATGGTCGTATTTTAAGAATGGTACTAAATCCTTTTAAGCCAGCTAGGATCCCGTATTATGCTGTCCCCTACGAACTAAACCCCTATTCTCTATTTGGTATCGGTGTCGCAGAAAACATGGATGACACACAAACTTTAATGAATGGTTTCATGCGTATGGCGGTGGACAATGCGGTCCTATCTGGCAATCTTGTATTTGAGGTTGATGAAACCAATCTCGTTCCCGGTCAAGACTTGTCTGTGTATCCCGGAAAGGTATTCCGTAGACAAGGCGGTGCTCCCGGTCAGGCTATCTTTGGTACAAAGTTTCCTAATGTATCCAATGAGAACTTACAATTGTTTGATAAAGCACGTATCTTAGCGGATGAATCTACAGGTATTCCTTCTTTCTCACATGGGCAGACAGGCGTAGCGGGTGTAGGTAGAACAGCTAGTGGTATTAGCATGTTAATGAATGCTGCTTCTGGAAGTATTAAGACAGTTATTAAAAACGTAGATGATTATTTATTACGTCCTTTAGGTGAGGCATTCTTTAGCTTCAATATGCAATTTGATTTTGACGTTGAAATTAAAGGTGACTTAGAAGTTAAGGCTCGTGGTACTGAAAGTCTTATGGCTAACGAAGTACGTAGTCAAAGACTCATGCAATTCTTGCAGGTGGCTAGTAGTCCAGCCCTTGCACCCTTTGCTAAATTCCCATATATTATCAGGGAGATAGCTAAAGCAATGGATCTTGACCCAGATAAAGTTACAAATAGTTTAGATGAGGCAGCAAGACAGGCAGTACTAATGCAACAATCCCAACCCCCAGCAGCAGCAACACAGGGTGTTCCCGGTGTAGCAGATACAGCTGGTACAGGCGGTGGTAACATTGGTATCGGCATGGCACCTATACCACAAGAACAAGGATTCACAGGCAATGAGCAACCACAACAACAGCAAGCAGTACCTCCCCAAGCTCAAGGGCTTGGTTAATACAAATCTCCAGTGGCAAGCATTTACAGATATGCTTGACTACCACATTGAGTTGCATCAAAAGAAGTTAGAGCAGTCTGTAGAACCCGTTAATTTATATCAAGCTCAAGGTGCAATCACAGCACTAAGACAGCTTAAACATTTAAGAGACGAAGTCAATGCCGAAAAAACAAGCGGATAAAGAAGAACAGGAATTCCAAAAGGGTATTCGTGGTACTGCTTGGTTTAAAGAGTATGTAAAAGAATACAGGGAAGAACCCGATTTAAATACAAAAGATTATGACTATCGTTCTGCATGGAAGTCTGGAATAAGACCAGAACGAGATCCTTTTGATAAAAATAAATACCATTGGGCTTCTTCCAATCCAGAAACTGGGGAGATGCTTAAATCTAAAGAGCATCCAACTGCATGGAAAGAAGAGTATATGAAGAGGACTGGTAAGAATCCAGATGAGGCAGGCATAACTAAAGAGCAAGCAGGTATGGCTAAAGGCGGTCAAGTGAAAGCAAAGCAACAAACTAAAAAACTTCTAGAAAGAGGTGGCATGCTTCAAGAGGGCGGCACAGTAGACCCAGTAAGTGGGAATGATGTCCCTGTTGGTTCTATGCAAGAAGAAGTGCGTGATGACATCCCAGCACAACTTAGTGAGGGGGAGTTTGTATTTCCAGCTGACGTAGTTCGCTTCATTGGCTTAGAGCGTTTAATGCAGATGCGTCAAGCAGCTAAACAAGGCTTAAAGAAAATGGAGGATATGGGACAAATGTCCAATCCAGAAGAGGCTACCGAGGAAGATGATGGTGAGTTTGAGTCTGAGTTAGATGACATCATGGCTGAGATGGAAGGCGAAGAGAGGAAGATGGTTGTAGGTGGTGATGTAATGCCCATGGAACAAGTTCCTGCAGAACAACCTGCTGCATCTGCTATGCAACAGACACCTGAAGCTATTCCTACTAAATCACCTGCTACTGAAGAACCTCCTACTCTAACATCAGAGCAGATGGCTACGATTCAAGAGACTGCAAAGAATATGCAGAATAGGAAGTTAGACATAGATCAGACATTGATGCATGCTCCTACTGAGGGTCTGACCCCTTCTAAAATTGTTACAGATAGTTTAGCTGCAGAAGGATATAAAGGGAATACAGATGTATTCTTACGTTCACTCACTATACGTGCTGCTAAAAAACAAGCTGCAATAGTTAGATTTTCTGACACGGTCTTTGTTGGTATGCCAGTAGATCAGTCTACAATGGAAGTGCATCTGTTTACTAAAGATGATCCAAAGAAGTTACAAGACTCTATTAAAGCAGGAATACAGACATTACAAAACGTAGGCACTACACGTATTCAGACTACTACTACAAATGCTAACCTGTTAAGTATGCTAAAGAAATTACAGTATCCCCTGTCTGTGCAAGAAGATAACGGCACGTTTAAATTAACTATGGAGATCGGTAAATGAGCGGCAGTAATATTCCAGTTGTATCTGATGTTGCTAAGTTCGCAGAAAATACAGTATCGTCAATAGGTGATTTTGTAGAAAATACAGCAGGGTCAACGGTTGATTTTGTAGAGAATACTCTTGAAAGTTTTGATAAAGAGGTATTACAGCAGGTAGACGTAGGCACAGTAGCTACTATAGCTGCTATTGCACTAGCTCCAGTAACTGCCGGTGCATCCCTGACGTACATCCCGTACATTGCTGCAGCTAATACTGCTATTAATGGCGGTGACCCTATCCAGATAGCTACATCCTTTGGTCTTTCATATGCGGGTACACAGTTTGCTCCCGGTATTTCTCAGGCTGCCGGTGGTGGTTTTGGTGGGGCTGTTGCTTCTGGTACTACTATAGGTGCAGGCTCTGGTGCAGTTAGATCGGCTGTTGCAGGCAAAGATATTGTTGAAGGTGCTACTAGAGGTGCCGTAACAGGCGGTGTAACAGCTGGGGTAACTAGTGGAATAAGCGAAGGCTATGGTGCCATTAAAAATGAGTTAGGTATTGGTAACACTTATAGCCCAAATGCAGCACAAGATGCAGAATTCTTAGCAGCACAGGCAGAAAGTGCTAGATCAGCAGGAGCAGGCGAAGAACAGATTGCACAAATATTAAAGCAAGAGGGAGTACAATCTTTTGCTGCCGATGATGTAGCAGCAATGACAGCCCGTGGTGTAGGTGAGGGGGCAATAGCACAAAATTTAGCTGCCTCCTATTCTGCAAATGAAATGTACACACCTCCTCCTACTCCAGATACTGGATTAGAAAAAGCTGGTAAGAGACTTGTAAGTGGTGAAATTTCTAAAAGTATTTTAGGGGAGCTACTACCTTCGGGTATTGATACCTCAACAGGGCAACTAACATATAGATCACGTTCACGCTATTCTCCCGGAGAAGAGTCCCCTGTTGAAGATATAACTGGCACAAATGTTGTAGGTCTAACTCAAGTATTGCCTGCTAAGTATGATCTTAAAAAGTTTGTAAACGAATCCGGTCAAAGTACATTAATCTCTTTTAAAGACGATGAGCCTTTGTCTCCAATCCCTTACGGATACAAAGAGGTAGAAACAATTGGTGCAGCAGAGGGTGGACTTATTAGCAGCACTATGGTAAAATACAGCAAAAAACCACTGCTTGCTCCTCGCAAGAAAGTGACTACACCTAAGAAGACTGCCAGTAAGGGGCTGGCATCTAAGAAATAAAATTTACCCCTTAACAATGGCTACCTAATACCCCACCATGTGTGGCAACTGTTAGCCCCAACCAACGAGGAAAAGATGGAACTCCAAAAAGTAGAAGTACAAACCAAAACAATGACGGGCTTTGCAACACGTAATGCTAACAAGGAACGCATTGAAAAAGAAGAAGAAGAACTAAAACAGCTATCTGAGGACAACAAACCACAGGAAGCTAAAGCACAAGATGCTGAGGATTTTGAAGGGGAAGAACCTTCTAATCCAGAAGAAAAGAGTTTTAAGAAGCGATACGGAGATTTGCGTAGGCATACTCAGAAGAAAGAACTTGAGTTGCAAAAGCAGATTGATGAACTTAGAGGTCAGCTAGAGAAGTCGGCTACTAAACAGTTGCGTATGCCTAAATCTTCAGAGGAGATTGCTGAATGGTCTAAGGAATTCCCCGATGTGGCTAAGATTGTTGAGACCATTGCAATGCAAAAGGCTCAAGAACAATCTAAGGCACTAGAGGAAAGGGTTAAGAAGCTTGATGAATTGCAGGCAGATACCTTAAGACAGCGTGCTGAAACAGAATTAGTGCGTCTTCACCCTGACTTTGACGCTATTCGTGAGCAATCTGAGTTTCATGACTGGGTCGAGGCACAGCCTAAGTGGATTCAAAATGCCCTATATGACAATGAAACAGATGCTATTTCAGCTGCTCGTGCCATTGATTTGTATAAGGCAGACATGGGAATAAACACCAAAAAGGCTAAGAAGTCTGACGATAAGGACGCTGCTAGATCTGTAGGTAACAGTAGAAAAGCAGGCTTTGATTCTGCCAGTGAACAGGGCACCATCCGTGAGTCTGATGTAGAACGGATGTCTTCCAAAGAGTATGAGAAGAATCAAGAAGCTATTATAGCTGCAATACAGTCTGGAAAGTTTGTTTATGATCGTACTGGATCTGCAAGATAATAGTTGACATTTTAAGTTTTTGCTTTATAACTGTAGTACAAAGGTACAGGTAGGTTAGTCCTGCCTTACCTTAATTCCATATCTAATATTGCCGCTTCAGCTAAGCCAACCAATACATTTGGATATAAATATAAGTAGCACTGTAACGCATTAGAGTACTTCAAAGGACTACCCTAACATCGTTAGCCCTTATATCTTAGATAATCTAGAAGTCTAAGCTATGAGCACCTAGCATCATAGGCTCCAAGAATACCTGTAAGCGTATTTATTAATATGCCTTTCATTTATTAGGAGAATTAAAAATGGCATTTCCCTCAGCCTCAGGTTACGGCAATTTACCTAATGGTAATTTTAGCCCAGTAATCTATTCCAAGCAAGTACAACTTGCATTCCGTAAATCTTCTGTAGTAGAAGATATTTCTAACAACGACTATTTTGGCGAGATCGCTAACATGGGCGATAGCGTTAAGATCATCAAAGAACCAGAAGTTTCAGTTCAGGCTTATTCTCGTGGCACACAGATCACGGCACAAGACCTCGATGACGAAGACTTCACTCTCGTTGTTGACCAAGCTAACTACTTCGCATTCAAGATTGACGATATCGAAGCAGCACATAGCCACGTTAACTTCATGAGCATGGCTTCTGATCGTGCAGCTTATCGCTTGCGTGACCAGTATGACCAAGACGTATTAGGTTACTTGTCTGGTTTTAGCCAATCAGCTAAGCACAGTTCACCTGACACAGTACGTACAACTTTCCCCGGCACAAAAGCTGTAAGTACTGCTGGTAGCGATGAGTTATTGTCTTCAATGAAGTTAAGCCGTCCAAGCTTTGGTAACTTGACATCTGCTGGTTCTACAGGTGACTCGATTCCTTTGTCCCCTCGTTTCCCCGGTCAGACTGCAGTATCAACAACTCTTGTATCTCCATTAACTGTGATTGCTCGTATGGGTCGTTTATTGGACCAACAACAAGTTGACACAAATGGTCGTTGGTTGATCGTTGACCCAGTCTTTATCGAGATGTTAAAAGATGAAGACAGCCGACTATTAAACAGTGACTTTGGTGGATCTGGTTTGCAGAATGGTTTGATTTTAAATAATCTCCATGGCTTCCGTGTCTACTCTTCAAGCAACTTGCCTAAGGTTGGTACAGGTCCCGGCACAACTGGTGCATCTGCACAGTCATCTAACTATGGTGTTATCGTAGCTGGTCATGATGCTGCTGTAGCTTCTGCTCAGCAAATCACCAAGACCGAGAGCTATCGTGACCCAGACAGCTTTGCTGACATCGTCCGTGGTATGCACTTGTATGGTCGTAAGATCTTGCGTCCAGAAGCTATTGTAGTTGCCCGCTACAACGCAGCTTAATTAATTTAAGGAGAAATAAAAATGGCAACAATTACAACCCTCGCAACGGGCGGAGCATCAGCAGGTCGTACTGCCGCTCCTGTACCGTATTTAGTAGAAAAATACATTGACTTTGCTGCTGCAGCTACTGCTAAAGGTTCTGCCTTGGCAGCTGCTGACGTTATCGAGTGCATCACTGTACCAACTAACACACTTATTTTAAATGCTGGTATGGAAGTAACCACAGTTTTAACTGGTGAGTCAAGCGACAATGCATTTGATTTAGGCACAGGTCTTGACGTTGATAACTTTGTTGACGGCTTCGATGCTGATGCTGCTGCTGCTGGAGCATATGCACAAAATGCTGCTGCATTCCAGCCTGTTGTAATCGGTGCAACTGCCGACACAATTGACTTGTTAATTCAAGCTGCTACTACCGCTCCTACTGCTGGCGTAGTCCGTGTTTGGGCTGTGCTTATGAATGTAGATGGTCGTATCGTAGCTGACGAAGTAGATCGTGATCAGTTGGCTTAAGTAGTGCAATATAAGGCGGGGGTCACAAGCCCCTGCCTTTCTTTATTTATACATCTCAATAAGGTGATATAGTGGCTTACGATTTCTTGGGTTTAGTTAATGACATTAACAGAAAACTAAATGAAGTAGAGCTAACAAGTTCTAATTTTAGCTCTGCAAAAGGTTTCTATTCACATGCTAAAGATGCAGTTAATGCTGCTATTCAAGATATTAATCAGTTAGAGTTTCAATGGCATTGGAATCATACAACTCAAACAACAACACTAACTGCAGGCACGAGTAGGTATAGCTATCCTGCTAATGCGAAAGTAATTGATTTCGATTCTTTTCGTATTAGGAAGAATACTACGTTTAATAATGAGACAGTCAAATTAAAGATTCTGTCTTACGAAGAATACTTAGAGAAGTTTGTAGATCAAGAATATAATGCAGATACAAGTTTACGGGACATCCCGTCTTTTATTGTACAGGCACCAAACAGACAGTTTGTATTAGTACAGACACCTAAGGAAGCATACGAACTAACGTATGAATATTACACAGTGACTACAGATTTATCTGCGTATACAGATGTTCCTTTGATACCTGAAATGTATAGGCATGTTATTGTTGAGGGTGCTACTTACTATGCATATATGTTTAGGGGTAATACCCAAGACGCAGCGGTAGCTAAAGCAAAGTTTGAACAGAATTTAAAGCATATGAGAATCATGTTGATCAATCGTACCGAATATGTACGCTCTACTATGCTTCCACAAAATAAAAGATACACTGCTGGCTTTAGGGTTAATTAATGGCTGATAGATGGATTACATACCCGTTTGAGTTTAGGGGTGGGTTAATCACAAATCTGTCCCCTTTGCAGCACGGTATTCAGCTACCGGGCAGTGCTAGGATACTGCGTAACTTTGAACCTTCTATAGAGGGTGGCTATAGACGCATTGAAGGATTTGATAAGTATGATAGTTCTATCGTCCCTGCGTATGGTGATGTTAAAGTACATGGTAGTGGGCAGACAGGCAGCACACTTATAATAGGCAATCTAATGTTTTCGCCTGTAGAAACAGATACATTTACTATTGCAGGTGTAACTGGAACGTATACGATTGGTGCTGGTGGTGTTTCATATAATTCAGCTACTAAGCGTGCAACACTTACACTAACAACCAGCCTAGCATCTAGTCCTGCCGATCAAGCAGTTATTACTTTTACATCAGGCACTGGTACGATTCAAGGTGTAGCAGCATGGACTGCTAAAGTAATTGTTGCACGTAATAATAGTTTATATAGAAGCACAGGTAGTGGTTGGACAAAGATTAGTAATCCAGCATATGGAACTGTATTAGTGAATGGTGCTGGTCAAACTGGTAGTAGCTTAGTTGTTGACGGATTAACTGGCAAACCTAAAACTGGTGATACATTTAGCATTGCAGGTGTAGCATTAATATATACCGTTACTGCGGATGCAACAGTTACTAGTGGCGGTGCTACCTTAGCAATTAGTCCTGCTTTAGCATCTAGCCCCGCAGACAATGCAGCAATAACTTTTTTATCTGCATCCAGAGACGCTGCAACAAAGTATCGTTTTGAGAAGTACAGAATTTCTACCACAGAAAAAGTATGTGGTGTTGATAGTATCAATGTACCATTCTTATATGACGGCACATCATTTGTAGAATTACATGATGCTCCTGCAGATGTTGTGGGTGCGGAACATGTTGTATGGTTTAAGAATCAATTGTTCTTTGCTAAGGGTGACAAGTTAACTTTTACTTCTCCTTTTACTGACAGTGATTTTA
>Ga0209550_10005280_pt1 | contig 12128 bp, 8 predicted proteins | sample LauGreSuBDMM15SN_2_FD_187567 | JGI IMG/M metagenome (GOLD analysis project Ga0209550, IMG submission 187567) | Freshwater lake microbial communities from Lake Michigan, USA - Su13.BD.MM15.SN (SPAdes) (version 5) | ecosystem: Environmental > Aquatic > Freshwater > Lake | place: Lake Michigan, USA... | reverse complement strand
TTTTTTCTTTTGTTTTATTTCCAATTCGATTTTGAAAGAATCATAAGGATATTTTCTTTTTCTAATCATTTTTATGGTTTATTCTTTTTAAGAAATTTATTTCAATACAGAAGCTAATCACGATTCCTTATTCAGTAAAAATTTTTGTCTGCTTTTTCCAGCAATCCAGTAGTATAGCAAGGGAACTGCAAATCTACTTATGACCGTTGCGGCAATTTCTCCAAACATTAAACTCACAGCCAATCCTTGAAAAATGGGATCGAAAAGCATTATAAAGCTCCCCACAACAACAGCCGCGGCAGTGAGTAGCATTGGCCTAAATCGTACTACACCTGCATTTACCACAGCCTCTTTTAAGTCAGTCCCTGATTCAACTTCTTGTTCGATAAAATCAACTAAAATGATTGAGTTTCTTACAATGATACCTGCTCCAGCTATAAATCCAATCATAGATGTTGCAGTGAAATACGCTCCCATTAGATAATGTCCGGGAAGAATTCCAATCAGAGAAATAGGGATGGGTGTCATAATGATAAGTGGCACAAGATAGCTTTTAAACCAACCCAATACCAAAATATAAATTAGAATCATTACGATCCCAAATGCTCCTCCTAAATCACGAAAAACTTCATAAGTTATAAACCATTCTCCATCCCACTTCACTACAGGAGAAGAGGTATTCCATGGAACCTCAGCAGTTTGAGTGGGATAATTTATTAGTGGGGAAAGTTTCATGATACCATAAACAGGTGCCTCTTCTTCTCCAGATAATTCAGAAAAAACGTACGACACTGGTTTTAAATTTTTCCTGTATAAAACATAGTTTGGAAGAATTTCTTTATCTTTCATAACGGATTCTATGGGAACTATTCCGGTTTCAAAAGATGCTATGGTATGATTCTTGAAGGGAGTATCACTAGAGCGATACTTATTTTCAACTGATAAGTCTATTGGAATTTCTTCTGGATGAACTGCTTCTGCTAATGTAATGATGCTAGATTCAGAAAAGATTAAATGTCCTGTCATACCAACATATTGAGATCTAGTACCAAGTTCACCCCCAATACTATGATTATATTTATAAATTAATCTTTCCCTGCCCTCTCTCATTGAAGAATCTAAGTCAGAAACACTCTTTTCATTTTTAAAAATAGTATAAATTTCATTTGCTATCTTATCACGAGTTTTTCTATCGGGACCATAAACTTCAGCAACCATTGTAGCTAATACAGGGGGACCTGGAGGAATTTCTAAAATTTTTGTAATACTATCTGTTTTCTTAGAGAAATCATTTACTACTGATCTGACTTCTTCAATAATTTGATGACTAGATTTTTTTCGATCCCCTTTATCGGATAAAACAATTTGCAGATCATTCATGAATTCTTTGTTTCTTAAAAATGTGTGTTTTACCATTCCCGAAAAAGAGTAGGGAGCGGCTTCCCCTGAAAAAATCTGTATTTTTTTTATATCTTGATTTTTTAATAGAGAATCACTTAAAGTTTTTGTCATCTCAATAGCTTTATCGCGAGGCGTGTATGTCGGGTAATCAATAAGAATCTGGAATTCATTTTTGTTATCAAAGGGAAGCATTTTTACCTTAACAGCCTTAAAGTAAATTAATGATCCTGCAGATAACAATAAAAGTAAAGAAACAAGTCCAAATGCAAATGTAGATGTTTTCACTGTTAACATATGATTTACAAAGGAGACATATAATCTATCTAAAAGAGAAAGTTTGATCTCTTCAGTAGATTCTGTATTAGGATGATGATGCTTAAGTAAACGAACAGAAGCCCAAGGTGTTACAATAAAAGCAACAAAAAGAGAAAGTATCATAGCGAGACTTGCTCCAACTGGTATAGGTTTCATATAGGGACCCATCAATCCTCTTACAAATGCCATAGGTAGAATAGCTCCAATTACAGTAAAAGTTGCAAGGATAGTTGGGTTTCCTACTTCGGAAACTGCATTTATAGTTGCTTTAACAATTCCTAATGATGGATCTAGGGAAAGGTGTCGTTCAATATTTTCTACAACTACAATAGCATCATCAACTAAGATTCCAATTGAAAATATAAGGGCAAATAACGTAACACGGTTTAAAGTATAGCCCATAAAATAATAGATTGCCAGTGTTAGGGCTAATGTAACTGGAATAGCGATGGACACCACCATAGCCGCTCTAATTCCCATCCAGATTGCAATTAGAATTGTAACACTAAAAGTTGCTATAAGTAAATGTTCAATTAGTTCATGTGATTTTTCGTCTGCCGTTAAACCATAATTTCTTACAATAGAGAGTTTTATTTCAGGAGGTAATTCTTTTTTAAATAAATCTGCTCTCTCTAAAAGCTGTTGAGCAAGTATTACAACATTAGTTCCTTTTCTTTTTGAGAAAACGATAGATACAGCAGATCTTGAGTTATTTCCAAAATCTTTGTCATATAGCAAAGATAATCTCTTTCTTTCCTCGGGACCTTCTTCTATTTTTGCAACATCCTTTATCCTAACTACTCTTCCGCCTCTTTGAGCAATTGGTATTTTACCCACATCTTCAATGCTTCTTACTCTTCCGCCGATTTCAATATCATAAATATGCGTATCACTCCAGTTTTTTCCAGCTGGAATAAAGGAATCATTTACTTTTAAATTTGTGGCTATATCTAAAAGGTTTACCCCGTTATTTTTACTTAACTCTGGATTAACAATTACACGAATAGTTTTTTTTCGACCTCCCAGTAGTTCAACTTTTGAAAGATCTGGTGTACTAGATAACTCTCTAGCTAGTGGTGCAACTTGCGTTCTTAATTCATAATCATCAAGTGTATCAGAGCTAAAAGTTAGTGTCATAAATGGAACATCATCGATAGAAAATGACTTAACTTGAGGTTGAAGCATAATTTCTCCCACCTCAGATTTGACTTCCATTAATTTATGATGCACTTTTAATAAGGATGGTTCAATTGGCTCTCCAACTTTAAATCGCACTGTAATTAGGGATCCATGTGGTTGGCTCATAGAGTATACATATTCAACTCCATCTAAACCCCATATACCTCTTTCTACTGGTTCGGTAACTTTTCTTTCTACTTCCTCTGGGGATAAACCCGGTGCGGGAATTTGTATGTCAATCATGGGAACAGAAATTTGTGGTTCTTCTTCTTTGGGAGTTAGTATTACTGAAAATATTCCTAAAAGAATACTAACAATAGCAATTACAGGAGTTAATTGCGAATTTATAAAAGTTTCGGCTAATATTCCTGCGAATCCTTTTTTGTAAATCTTTGTATTACTCATTTTAAATCTCCAGAATTTGATTCGTTAAATAATGTTAATTCAGATCTAATTCGAAGATATTCTGTTTCAGCTTCAGCTTTTTTTCGATAGAATTCTGTAACTTGGTTTAATACTTCTGCTAACTGAAGTATATTGATTGATCCAGTAGAAAATAAATTTTGAGAATTTACAATTTGTTCTTCTTGTAGTTTTTGTGTTTCGTTCATAAGAATGATAGTTTCTTTTAAGGATTTCTCCATTCGCGACAAAGAATTATATTTCGCTTTGTCCTTCATTTTCATATCTTCTACTCTTTCTTTAATTGCTAAACTATTCTGTTTTGCCTCTTCTATTATTCCTATATCTGTTGGAGAAAGCAAATTCATTTGTAAATATAATCCAGCATTATATGAAGTGGCAGTATCTCTTGATCCATTATATGCATAGGCTTCACCAAACATTCCTATTTTCGGAAGATGTCTTGCTTTTTCTGCTTCAATTTGTATTTCAGAGCCTTCAGCATATGATTTATATGCTTTTGTAATTTTCAATTCTGGATTGATTTCTTCTGGATTTTGAATTTTTAAATATCTATCTGAAAAAAGTATCACATTATCATCTTTTGGAACCCAGTTATTTATTTTTTTATCTGTGAAGATTTCTAAATTATCTTTAAGAGACATTATTTGTGATCGAACGCTATCTTTGCTACCTTTGATATAGTTTTGTAAACTTTTGATTCCTAAATAACCTGAGTATCCAATGGGACTCCCTTTGAGCTGAAATCTTTTTTGTAGTCCATCTACTATTTTATTTAACTCGATCATCTTTTTTAAATAATTATTCATTACTAATATACTCGAGTAAGTAAAAACTGCTGAATAATATTCATTTTGTACTACAAATTCTCTTTCTTTCTTTTTACCTTCCAGTTTTTTCTCAGTCATTTTTGATATATTTACTTTTGATCCACCTTCATACAGAGGTAGATCAACGCCAATTGTACCACGAGAATAAGTATTTGATCCAGGATTATTTAAAGTGTCAGGTGCAAAAAAATTTAGTGTATTATAATTGGGAGTCGTGTATAAATTGTTACTTGTATCAACATAGTTAGAAACTCTACTTCTTGTACTTTTTGTGGAGAAGTCTCCATCTAATGCAGATCTTTGGCCTAGATTGGAAAAGAAATTCATAGCAGGGTCGTTTGTATTATAACTTCTTACATCTGAATACACTTTTGGAATCCAATGCTTACTCGCTCTATTCTTTGCAATCTCAGCAGATTTTTCTTCATGGGAACCTGCTTTAAGTGTATGTGAATTTTCGATTACTAAATTCCATATTTCAGAAAATTCTATAACTGAACCTTTAAATACTTCTTCCTCTTTATCAGAATAAACTGGGTGAATAAAGAGGAAAGAAACCAATAATAAAAATATATACTTCATAGAGAACATTCTTTTTGAGATTTGATTCCTAATTTAAAAAGTATAGTACCCATAATACAGAAACCTGTAATTGAATATATGGTTAAGTTAATACTTACCAATAAGCATAGAATTAAAAAGTAAGGTGAAAAAAAGTATGATAGGATTAATCCAATAAGATTAAATAATCCCGCCATAAGTAAAATGATCCTTTCTTTATACCAAAATATTTCCATAAAAATCTCCTTTGAACATTTAATACCATACGGGGTATGCTATAATAAAAGTCAACAGTAAAAAAAAATAAAATTAAAAAAAGGGAGAAAATCCAAAAATAAATTATTTTTTCTCAAAATAAGAAATAATCATATACATACTATATAGGGTATTGTATTTTTATTTAAATGGGAGAGAAATAGATGGCAAAAATTGTAATTTTAGGGGCAGGAATTGCAGGAAACACAGCGGCAATGTATTCTAGATCATTTTCCAGGAAAGAGGATGAGGTAATTGTAATTTCTCCAAATAGTAAATGGAATTGGATTCCATCAAATATTTGGGTGGGAGTGGGTTTGATGTCACCGGAAGATGTCACTTTTGAGCTAGCTCCGATATATCAAAAAATGGGTATCACGTTTAAGCAGGCAAAGGCGGTCAGCATACACCCTGAAGGAAATGCTTCAAATGATAAAGGGTATGTGACTATTGAGTACACTAACTCTTCAAAAAGTGGAACAGTGGAAGAAGTATCCTATGATTTTTTGATCAATGCGACTGGTCCTAAATTAAATTTTGGGGCAACAGAAGGTTTGGGTCCTGATAAAAATAGTTTTTCAGTATGTACATATGGTCATGCAGTAGAAGCAAACAATGCATTACAAGTTTCAATAGAAAGAATGAAAAAAGGGGAAAGACAAAAAATTCTCATCGGAACTGGTCATGGAAACTGCACCTGCCAAGGGGCGGCATTCGAGTATATCTTTAATGTTGAATATATCCTCAAGCATAATGGAGTGAGAGATAAAGCTGATTTAACTTGGATTTCAAATGAATATGAATTAGGCGATTTTGGAATTGGAGGAATGCACATCAAGCGTGGTGGTTATATTACGCATTCAAAGATCTTTACAGAATCACTTTTTGTGGAAAGAGGTTTAGATTGGATTACGCGTTCCCATGTTCAAATGGTAGAAAAAGACAGGTTGTTCTATGAGAACTTAGAAGGTGAGGAAAAGTCAGTTGATTTTGATTTTACGATGTTACTTCCTCCATTTTCTGGAGTTGGATTAAAGGCTTTCAATAAAAATAAGGAAGAGATAACATCTAATCTATTCGCTCCTAACTCTTTTATGAAAGTAGATGCTGATTATTCAGTAAAGTCATATGAAGAATGGAAATCTTCTGACTGGCCTACTTATTATCAAAACCAAAGTTATAAAAATATTTTTGCCGTTGGGATAGCATTTGCTCCTCCCCATGCGATTTCGAAACCAATGAAAAGTCCTAAAGGAACACCAATTTTTCCAACTCCTCCTAGAACTGGAATGCCTTCAGGAGTAATGGGAAGAGAAGTGGCAAGAAGTATCACAGATATGATTCGAACAGGATCTGACAAGCCTACTAGATCAGCCTCAATGTCGTCTATGGGAGCGGCATGTATTGCATCCGCAGGAGCAGGACTTTTCGATGGGACAGCAGTATCTATGACAATGTTTCCAATTATACCTGATTATGATAAGTATCCAACTTATGGAAGAGATATAAATTATACTTTTGGAGAAATTGGACTAGCAGGCCACTGGATAAAACATATACTACACTATGTTTTTATGTACAAAGCAAAAGGAAATCCCTTTTGGAAAATGATACCCGAATAAGGAGAAAGAAATGAAAGTAATAAAAACCTATGAAAAAGATTTTTATGCCCCTATGCCAACTGAATTTACAACTAAAATGAGAACTAATATTTTTTGGCAATTCTATAGATTTTTAGTTATTAATTATAAGATGATTCGTATGACACGATTTCATTAGTATTTTTAGTAATATTATTTCAGTTATTTAATATTACAGCTATGAAAAATAAACTAAAATTGTAAGTTAAAGGTAAAATATTAGATATACCTAATATTTTACCTTTATAAAAATTTTTGAATATAGAACTAAATAGTAGTTTATATATATCCTGAAGTCAGCTAGAATTCCATTTCTTCTACCTAACACATTTTATATCCCACTAAATGTGAATCAAAAGTTCATCTAAACCCTTATTTGTTGCTTTCTCAAGCCAGGTCATAACTACATTCGCCGCAAATATGTAATTAATAACTAAAGAATATTTCATTCAGCAATCAAGATCAATTCTGGAAAAAATATTAACAGAAATAATCTTAAGATGGTTTTATAATCGTACAGAAGTATTACACTATTCTACTTATGATTTTGAGATTGGCTTTTGAACAGTGTAAAATTCTGATTATGTCATTTAGTTGCCTTTCAAGTTGGGAGGTTAGCAGATTTTAATAAAGAATCTGCTAATCAAATTGACAGGAAACTGGGGAAACTTTTATAGTTTCCTAAGGCACCTTTATTTCCTAGAGGGTTATATTTTATATGAAATCACTTATTAAATTTTTTATGAACCGAAGTATGTTGGTAAATGTTATTTTAGTATTTATCGCCATGCTTTCTTTAAAAGCCATTACTTCCATGAATAGAAATAAATTTCCTGAAGTTGACTTGGCAAAAATGATTGTTACCACAAAATATCCAGGAGCCTCACCCAAGGATGTGGAGCAAAACGTAACACGATTAATTGAAGATGAACTCAAAAGTGTTACAGGAATTGATAAGTATACCTCTGTATCTGGTGAAAATGTATCTGTGGTTACCGTTGAAATTGATATAAATTATCCTGACACAGATGAAGTGAAGGATAATATCCGTAGAGCCGTCGATAGGGTCGCATCTCTACCCTCAGAGGTCACAGAGAGACCTAATGTAAGAGATTTAAAATCCTCAGAACTACCTATATTATCAATTGGTATCTCAGGAGATGCTGATTATGCAGAAATCAGAAGAATTGCAAAAATTATAGAAAAAGATCTCAAACAAATTTCAGGTGTTTCCTATGTTGATAAATATTCATTTAGAGACAAAGAATTTGATGTTAACTTAGACCCTGAAAAGTTAAAAAAATACTACATTGCCTTAAATGATGTACTACTAGCATTAGGAAAACGTAATATTAGAGCTACAGGTGGGAATTTAGAATCCTATAATACTCAGAGGAATATACTTACACTTTCTCAATTTGACACTATTCAAGATGTAGGGGATGTAATAGTTCGCTCGGAATTTGGGGGAGGTTTAGTCAGAATAAGTGATCTTGGCATAGTAAAGGAAGGATATAAAGATGAGAAAATGAGGACAATTTTTAATGGTAAGCGAGGAATCATGCTAGTTATTAAAAAATCCTCAAACGCAGATATCATTCGAGTTGTTTCCAAGATCAAAGAATATCTCAAACAAAAACAAGAAACAATTCCAGCAGAAATTAACTTAATTGCTGTAAATGATGAAACCAGAGTGGTCGCTAATCGATTAGATGTTGTAGTATCAAATGCTTTCATTGGATTTTTTCTTGTAGTACTAATTTTAATACTATTCTTAGATTTTAAGTCATCCTTTTTGGTTGCCTTGAGTATTCCCATCTCATTTGCGATGACATTTGTTCTTATGAAATTTGTAGGTGCAGATATAAATTCTATTTCACTTGCTGCAATGATTATTGCTTTGGGAATGATTGTAGATCAGTCTATTGTAGTCACAGAGAACTCTTTATATTACGCAACTCAAGGCTATAATAAAATTGAGTCTATTTTAGAAGGAACAATGGAAGTGGTGCTTCCTGTATTTGCCTCTGTTCTCACTACTGTACTTTCTTTTGCACCAATGTTTGTTATGACTGGTATTATGGGGAAATTTGTATCTGTAATACCAACTGTAGTTATAGCATCACTCATTGGGTCTCTATTTAATTCATGGTTTATTCTTCCCAATCATTTACGTCATATTATGAAAGAAAAGCAAGAGGTTACCACGGAAAAATGGCAGGATAAATTTTTCCAAAAAATATCAATACCTTATGAAAAAGCAATGAGAAAAATATTGGAATATAAGTATATTACAATATTACTCACGATTTTACTACTAGTATTCACTCTGTATTGGGGAAAGACTAAGATTTTGTTTAATATTTTTCCACCTGATGGAGCAGATACATTTTTTGTTTATGTGGAAATGAAAGATGATGTAACATTTGATGCAACAGAAGAAGTTATAAAACAAATAGAAATGGAAGTCAAGAAACTTCCTAAAGAAGAATTAGCATTTTATATTGCAAAAATAGGAACTAAAAATTCTCAAGAACTTGCTGTTCCCGTAGGTGGAGAAAAACATTTAGCTTATCTACAAGTATCATTGGTACCATCTTCCAAAAGAAAAAGAGAGGCTGGTTTAATCTTAGAAGAATTACGAGGATACGTAACACAAAATGTTAAAGGAGCCAAAGAGTTAACCTTTGATTTACAAAAACCAGGTCCTCCAGCTGGGAAATCCATAGAGTTACATGTTCATTCCGACAACGACGAATCTAGACTAAAATTTGTAAATAATATTTCTGAAGATTTGAAGAACTATCCTGGAGTATCAGATGTTTCATCAAATTATAAAATAGGTAGGGAAGAATTCAAATTAGATATTGATTATAAGGCATTGGCAACAACTGGTTTAACAGTTCAGGACGTTGCTAGCACACTACGTATTGCATTTGATGGAGTAAGATCAACATCAATTGTAAGGCAAAATGAGGAAATTGAAGTACGGGTTAGATTCCCAGAAACATCTAGACGTGATATTAATAATGTCCTCAATTTAGAAGTACGAAATAGAGAAGGAAGACTTGTTCCTATAAGTTCATTTGCAAAACTCTCAACTATCAATGCAGATTCTTCTATATTTCATACGAATGGAGATGTTACAACAACCATTAATGCAAGAACAGAAGTTACTTTAAATCCTCAAAAAGTAATTGATGAGTTAATGCTAAAGTATGCACCTCTCCTAAAAACAAACCAAGATGTAAGAATATCTTACGGTGGAGAAGCTGAAAAATCAAAAGAATCAGTAAAATCATTACTAATTGCATTTATCGGGGGAATTGTGGCGATATTTTTGGTTATCGCATTATTATTCAATTCACTTTCCCAACCAATTATGGTACTACTTGCAATACCATTTGGACTGATTGGAGTTATATGGTCATTTTACTTTCATGGAAGGCCTTTTTCTTTCATGGGATTAATTGGAGTGATTGGACTCAGTGGAATTGTTGTAAATAACTCAATTATGATGGTAGAGTTTATAAATAAAATTGTCCAAGATAATGTCACTGATGACAGTTTTAATCAGAAAAATTTGATCGATCAAATTATAACAGGTGCAAGTAGAAGACTTCGACCAATAATTATAACAACTGGTACTACAGTATTAGGATTATTACCAACTGCATATGGAGTAGGTGGATCTGATGCATTTATTGAACCGATGGTACTTGCTCTTGCATATGGGATTATTGCATCCACACAAATTACTCTTATATTAATTCCAGCATTTTACTTAGCAAATTTAGAAGGAATGTATTTTATTAAGAAAGTATTTAGATTTATAATTAAGATTCCAACTTTTGTAAGTAAGTCAAAAAAAACAGAGTCTATTATAAATGGATGAGTCAAAATCAATTTCTGTAATACTAGAAGTATCTGAAAGGATATTTTTCCAATTTGGCTATTCTAATACAAGTATGGAAGAAATAGCTAATGAATGTGGAATGTCAAAAAAAACAATTTATAAATACTTTAAAAGTAAAGAAGATATCCTTCTTGAATGTGTAAAAAAAAGAATAAATTATAATTCTAAAATTATTTCTAATATTATTTATTCTAATGAAATTATTTTTTATGAAAAAATAGAAAAAATAATGATGGCAACTAGTGAAAATTTTAAAGATTTAGATATATCTTTTCTTTATGATATCAAAAAATCCTGTAATGAAGCATGGAGACTGATTGAAAATCACAAGTTCAACCATATTCCAGAAAAATTTACTTACTTAATCAATGAAGGAATCAAAAATGGTTATGTAAAAGAAGATGTAAAAGCAGATGTAGTTGCCCATATATACTTATCAGCTATGTCTAATTTATTAGATTCTAATTTTTTTAGTAATACATCTCATTTCAGTTTTATCGAGATTGTAAAAACAATTCAAAATACAATTTTTTATGGTGTTATTAAAAGAGTGTAAGTTATTACTCTAAGGTATTTGAGTCCTGAACTCTGTTTATTTTATCTTCAATCTTATAAACTTTTAATAAAATCATCTGAATAAAGTATAAAAAGTATTCAGATTTTAAATGTAAAAGTTTATTAAAAGTATCTTTATTAATTTCTCTAACCCGAACATTATGTGATGTAACTACAGCTTTTTCTTTACGAATATCTGAACTAAAAAATGCCTGTTCTCCAAATATATCACCTTCTTCATGAATAACTATCAGCAGATACTCACTATTTTCATTATATTTTCGAAATGTAGCTACTTGTCCAGATTCCACCATATAGAAATTTCCTTCACAATAATCAAAATCCTTATAAATAATAGAGTCTTTACGGTAGAATAAAGAATTTGGGTTATGAATTTGATTTAACATATTTTTAAGATTTTTTCTGTTGTATTGTATTACATCTTCATTATTTTTACTATCTTCTACACTAGTTCTCCTAAAGATATAATAATTTAATGCAGTGTTAAGTCGATTAATTGAAGAATCAAGTAGCTTTTTTAATATAGATTGATTTAGTACAATTGCTTGAGTAAAATCTGCTCCTCGAAGAGCTATTATTCTAGCAAATCCTGATAAAATAGTAGCTATTTCATTTCGTGGCAGTCTATTGATTACTGATATTTCTCCAAAGAACACCCCTTTTTCAATAATAGTTGTATGACCCTCTGAAAATCCATCTACTCGAATTGAGATCTGACCTTCTAATAAAAAATAAAGTTTACCATTTGAAGCTTCTCCTGAATTAAATATAGTCTCTCCTTGTGAATAGACTTCTATTTTCAAATTTTTAAATAAGGATATCTTTACTGTTTCAAAATTCATTGTAGATATCCTCTGAAATAATAAATTTTCATAGTATTACTCATTTTAATGGTAATGAAAAGCTAAGATTGGTTCCTTGGTTAGGGATACTCTCCATCTTGAATTTCCCATCTAATGATTGAATGTACATCCTACAAATTTTTAATCCTAAAGAAAAATTACTATCAATATCGTCTACTTTGTATTGGAG
>Ga0209550_10005279_pt1 | contig 12130 bp, 8 predicted proteins | sample LauGreSuBDMM15SN_2_FD_187567 | JGI IMG/M metagenome (GOLD analysis project Ga0209550, IMG submission 187567) | Freshwater lake microbial communities from Lake Michigan, USA - Su13.BD.MM15.SN (SPAdes) (version 5) | ecosystem: Environmental > Aquatic > Freshwater > Lake | place: Lake Michigan, USA... | reverse complement strand
CCCGCCACCCCCACCACCAGAGCGACCACCGCCGCCACCGCCACCGCCGCCACCAAACCCACCTTTTCGTGGGCCACCTGGTCGGCCACTGTTGTTGCGCTGACCCCCGCCACGATTGCGTTCGGTCATCAAGTCCACGCTGGTGCGGGTCGGGTCGGGTTGGCGCATCGCGCTGTTTTGGTTTTTGTGACCAAAGGCATTGACACCACTTTGGGTGCCCAAGTGGGCATTGGCGCGTGGTTGAAAGTCATCGGGCTCCGCACCACCTTCTGCCTGGGCATGGTGGGATGGCTGCGAATGCGGGGCGTCACGCACCATCATGGGGTCACGGGGTGGGCGGTCATCGCGGTATCGGTTGCGACCCTGGCCTTGTCCACCATTGGGCCTTGGGGGTTTGGCGCCGGGGGTGCGCACCTGGCCATTGGGGCGGGGGGTGGCACGGGGGCCTTGACCGGCTTTGTTTTCGCGCATGCGCTGCATCATTTCTGAGCGGGCGGCTTTGGCGGCTGCTGCCATCACATCGCGGCTGGGGGGTTGACCCAAACCGCCCCACAGGGTTTGGCGGCCCATGGCAATGGGTTCGGCGACTTCGTTTTCTTCTGGGCCAAAACCTTCAATGGCTTGGACAGGCACGGCCTGACCGGTGAAGCGCTCAATGTCGCGCATGAACCCTTGCTCATCCAGCGACACCAAACTGACGGCCTCTCCCGTGGCGCCGGCCCGACCGGTGCGGCCAATCCGGTGCACATAGTCTTCGCTGATATTGGGGATGTCGTAGTTGACCACGTGCGGTAACTCATCGATATCAATCCCGCGCGCGGCAATATCGGTGGCAACCAGGGCGCGGATGTCGCCAGATTTGAAACCGGCCAAAGCTTGGGTGCGTGCGGTTTGGCTTTTATTGCCGTGCAAGGCCATGGCCGTGATGCCATGCTTGTTCAAAAACTCCGCCACGTTGTTAGCGCCAAATTTGGTGCGCGTGAAAACCAGCACTTGGCTCCAAGAATGGGCCTCAATGATGTGGGCGAGCAGGGGTTTTTTCTTGCCACGACCCACCGGGTGAACCACCTGGGTGATGCTCTCGACCGTGGTGTTGCTGGGTGTGACTTGAATGCTTTGCGGATTGCGCAGCAAACCATTGGCCAAATCGCGAATTTCTTCGCTGAAGGTGGCTGAGAAAAGCAGGCTTTGCTTTTCGCGCGGCACCAAAGCCAGGATTTTTTTGACATCGTGCACAAATCCCATGTCCAACATGCGATCGGCTTCATCCAAAACCAAAATTTGGACGGTCGATAAATCCAAAAAGCCTTGTTGCTGCAGGTCCAACAATCGCCCGGGTGTGGCGACCAAGATGTCCACGCCATTGCGCAAGCGGTCAATTTGGGGATTCATACCTACCCCACCAAAAATCACGGCCGAAGTCAGTTGCAAGTACTTGCCATATACACGGACGGATTCTTCGACCTGCGCGGCCAGTTCGCGGGTAGGCGTCAACACCAGGGCGCGGATGCCAAAAACACCATGCTTGTTGGGGGTGCTGCGACTCATGGCCAATTTGTGCAGCATGGGCAAGGTGAAAGCAGCGGTTTTACCCGTGCCGGTTTGTGCACCTGCCAGCAGGTCTTGTCCCTCCAAAACGGCCGGTATGGCTTGGGCTTGGATGGGGGTAGGGGTTTCGTAGCCTTGCTCGCGCACGGCTTTCAAAATGGCCGGGGCCAGTTTCAGGTCGTCAAAGTTCATGATGGAGCGCCGTCTCGGGCGCAGGAGTTCGGCCTGATCCGCTGTTTACAACAGCAGCCAGTCATAGGCCAACAGGGTTCACAGGTGGGCTGAATAGCTCAATGCAGATCGCCAAGCTCAGCCCCAGCAGAAGCGCTGGTGTCGCACCAACTGGAGGATGCGACGTTTCTGATTGTTGCACGAATTGAAATGCCTTGGCTGGGGCGGCGCGCAGGGCTGATAATCACCTCTTTTCAACCGAGTTCCAAGGATTTTTCGCATGGCCCAGTATGTATTCACCATGAACCGCGTCGGCAAAATCGTGCCACCCAAGCGGCACATCCTCAAGGACATTTCGCTGAGCTTTTTCCCTGGCGCCAAGATCGGTGTGTTGGGGCTCAACGGCTCGGGCAAATCGACCTTGCTGAAAATCATGGCGGGCGTGGACACCGAGATCGAAGGCGAAGCCCAACCGATGGCGGGTTTGAAGATTGGTTATCTGCCCCAAGAGCCCAAGCTGGACCCGCAAAGCACGGTTCGGCAGGCGGTTGAAGGCGGCATGGGGGAGGTGTTGGCAGCTAAAAATCGGTTGGAAGAAATTTACGCCGCTTACGCAGAACCCGACGCAGACTTTGACAAGTTGGCGGCAGAGCAAGGTGAATTAGAGGCGATCATTGCCACGGCGGGCAGCGACAGTGAGCACCAGTTGGAGATTGCGGCCGACGCCTTGCGCCTGCCACCATGGGACGCCGTGATTCAACACCTATCAGGGGGCGAAAAGCGCCGGGTGGCTTTGTGCCAATTGCTGTTGTCTCGGCCTGACATGTTGCTATTGGACGAACCCACCAACCACTTGGATGCCGAGTCGGTGGATTGGTTGGAGCAATTTTTGGCCAGGTTTTCGGGCACGGTGGTTGCCATTACCCACGACAGGTACTTTTTAGACAATGCGGCCGAATGGATTTTGGAGTTGGACCGTGGCCACGGTATTCCCTACAAAGGCAACTACACCACTTGGTTGGAGCAAAAGCAAGACCGCTTAGAGAAAGAGCAAAAGGGCGAAGAGGCCCGCGCCAAGGCACTGAAAAAAGAACTCGATTGGGTCCGACAAAACCCCAAAGGGCGACAAGCCAAGAGCAAGGCGCGCATTGCCCGATTTGAAGAGCTGTCGGATTTTGAATACCAAAAACGCAATGAAACACAGGAAATTTTCATTCCCGTGGCCGAGCGCTTGGGCAACGAAGTGTTTGAGTTCACAAACGTCAGCAAATCCTTTGGGGACCGCATGCTGATCGATGACCTCAGCTTCAAGGTGCCTGCTGGGGCCATTGTGGGCATCATTGGCCCCAACGGCGCAGGCAAATCTACTTTGTTCCGGATGATCGCTGGCAAAGAGCAACCTGACACGGGCACGATCAAAATCGGCTCGACCGTGAAGATGGCTTTTGTCGATCAAACGCGCGACGATTTGACCGACGGAAAAACGGTTTGGGAAGATGTCTCTGGCGGCTTGGACATTTTGACGGTGGGTAAGTTTGAGATGGCCAGCCGTGCTTACTGTGGTCGGTTCAACTTCAACGGTGGTGACCAGCAAAAGCGTGTGGGCACGTTGTCGGGGGGTGAGCGCGGTCGACTGCACTTGGCCAAAACCTTGATCGCAGGTGGCAATGTGCTGTTATTGGACGAGCCATCAAACGACTTGGATGTGGAGACATTGCGTGCTTTGGAGGACGCTCTGTTGGAGTTCGCGGGCAGCGTGATGGTGATCAGCCACGACCGCTGGTTTTTGGACCGCATTGCCACACACATCTTGGCCTGTGAAGGGGATTCGCATTGGACTTTCTTTGACGGCAACTACCAAGAATACGAAGCCGATAAGCGCAAGCGCTTGGGTGAAGAGGGTGCCAAGCCCAAGCGTGTGCGCTACAAAGCCCTCACTTAAGCTCATTTGCGCAGGGCCACCACTCACCTGGGGCCAGGCGCAAACTTTCAGCACTGGTCACAGCGTTGAGTACCGCCAGTGCAGTCACTTCTGTGGCCAGGGTTGACAGCAGCATCATGTCAGCTGGCAAGCCACTTTTGCCGGTACCCAAAGCAAACAAGGTGTCCCCATCCCAGGGGGTGTGAACGGGGCGAATGGTTTGGGCCAAACCGTTGTGCCCCATTTGCGCCAGTCGATGGGCTTGGCTTTTGGTCAGCACCGCATCGGTGGCAATCACGCCGATGGTGGTGTTTGCGCCTGTGGCCAGACTGCCTCTGGGGACCCCTTGGATCAGGCTGCTGACCGTGTTTTGAAGCTCCAGCCCAGACGAGGTGGTTCTGGCGCCGGCCAGAATGCGGCCATTCTTTGGGTCCACCACATCGCCCAAGGCATTGACGACCACCAAAGCCGCCACCGTCACGCCATCTACGGTCAAGGCAGCACTGCCAATGCCCCCTTTCATGGCCAGGTGGGAGCCAAACACTTTGCCCACTGTGGCCCCTGAACCGGCGCCCACATTGCCCATGCGCACCGGTGCCGAGTTGGCATCTGAGCAGGCCATCCAACCGCTCATCATGTCTGGGCGGATGCGCGGGTCGCCCACGCCCAGGTCAAAAATCACGGCAGCTGGCACGATGGGCACCCGCACCGGCCCCACCGGGATACCGTGGCCATGCTCTTCCAGCCATTTCATGACCCCGGATGCGGCATCCAAGCCAAAAGCGCTGCCTCCTGAGAGCAAAACCGCATGGACATGGGGCACGGTGTTGTGGGGGGCCAGCACATCGGTTTCCCGCGTGCCAGGGGCGGCGCCCCGCACTTCGACACCCCCTACCGTCCCATCTGGGCACAAAACGACAGTGCAACCTGTGGGTCGGTCACTCAAATTGTGGTGTCCTACCAACACGCCATGAAGTCGGGTCAGCGATGGATTTTGGTGCATGGTCGAATTTAAACGGGTGGTGAATCACATGGTTCAAGCATGCAGATTTCAACACAAGGGTCAAGCCGCGCTGCTGGGTAATTTATTGGGTTGCCAGAAAGCCTGGGGCAGTTGGGCGGAGCTTGCTTTATATCAATCTCAAATGTTACATTTGGTTACCAATCAATTTGTTTCGCCAATGAACCATTGGGGTGTTCATAGGAAATAAGTTGATGTGGGTGAGGAAATCATAAATAAAGTGTTTGTTAATGGTTTTACTCGATAATTTAATACTTTATAATAATTTTGAAATTTTAATTTAACACCTAAGGGGATGTTTATGACGGGCAAAATCACATTTGATGCAGGCAGTGAATATTGCGGCACCAGTTACGCCGCCAAGATGCTGGACCTTTCCGTTGGAACCGTTCAATCGTTGGTCGAAAAAGGCGAGTTGGTGGCCTGGAAAACCCAAGGCGGGCACCGGCGCATTTCCATCCAATCTGTGCGAGATTTCCAGCGCCGCAACAACTACATCACCAAGTCCAATATGGTTTCTGGCCAAAGGTTGAAGGTCATGGTGGTCGAAGATGAAGACCTGACGCGTCAGATGCTGAGTGATCACTTTCAGCAATGGGACATGCCCCTGGATCCGAGCTTTTTCAGTTCGGCCTTGACAGCCTTGCTCGATTGGCCGCAATTGCAACCCCAAGTGCTGATCACCGATTTGCGCATGCCGGGCTTGGATGGGTTTGAGTTGATCCGCACTTTGCACGACCACCCCCGGTATGCCCAAATGGTGGTGGTGGTGGTCACCGCCCTGTCGCCGCAACAAATTGCTGCAGAGGGGGGTATGCCCGATGGTGTTCAATTGATGCACAAACCCATCGACATGGGTTGGCTCAAGGGTTATTTGAATGCCTTGGTCAGCATGGGGCAAATGGCCAAGCGACAGGACGAATTGGTGCGCATGCGCGACATGTGAAACGGAGACGGGCCGTCGGCCGGGCAGGGGGTTTCACCCATGGCCCAGACGGTAAAGCCTTCTATGCTTGGGGCCTGTTCACCCTGAGTTTGTCATGCCATTGAAGCTGCCCCCTTCGGGTCCCATGCCCCTAAAGCGACCGCACCACACCTATTGGCCCCAACGTTTGCCGCTTGACATGGGCTTGCCATCCACCACGCTGTGGGACAACTTGTCGGTCAATGCCCTTCGATATCCTCATAAGAGCGCTGTCCATTTCATGGGCACAGCATGGACCTACCTGGACGTGATGCGCCAAGCGGAGCGGTTGGCGGCCTGGCTCGTTGCCCAAGGGGTGATGACTGGTGACAGGGTGCTGCTGACCATGCAAAACTGCCCTCAATGGCTGATCGCCCACTTTGCCATTTTGCGCGCCAATGCGGTAGTGGTACCGGTCAATCCCATGAATCGCAGCTTGGAGTTGCAACACTATATTGCTGATGCCGATGCACGCATGGCCATCACCTCTGCCGACTTGGCCGAGGGATTGGCACAGGCCAGCGATGCTTTGCCCGACGCGCAAAAATTGCAGCATCTGTTGATCACTCAGCATACCGATGGCTTTGATCCCCTGTGCACACCAGAGGGGGACATGCCAGAAAGTTGGCGCGATTGGCTGCTGTCCTCGCATCCGATGCCCGCATTGAAATCTGGTCAAACTCACCGCTGGGTGGATGCGGTGGCCTGTTCCGCGGACGTTACCGAGCACACCGCACAAGCCACTGACATGGCGGTATTGCCCTACACCAGTGGTACCACCGGCTTGCCCAAAGGCTGTATTCACTTGCATCAAAGTTTGATGCACAACGCCATGGCTTCTGCCTTTTGGAGCCAGGGCACCCCAGACAATGTGAGCCTGTGCGTGGTGCCCATGTTTCACATCACGGGCATGGTCTCGGTGATGCACTCCGCCATTTATTTGGGCGCCACTTTGGTGTTAATGCCCCGCTGGAACCGGGACCTGGCAGCCCGCTTGATCCAACGCCATCGGGTCACCCATTGGACCAATATCCCGACCATGGTGATCGATCTCTTGGGCAGCCCGGATGTGGACCAATACGACCTCAGCAGCTTGGTGCACATTGGTGGCGGTGGCGCGGCCATGCCCCAAGCCGTGGCGCAGCGTTTGAACAGCCAGTGGGGACTGAAATACATCGAAGGTTATGGTTTGACCGAAACCTCTGCCCCATCGCATTCCAACCCGCCAGACCGGCCCAAGCAACAGTGCTTGGGCGTGCCATTCATGAGCACAGATGCGCGCGTGGTCGACCCCCAGCATTTGACCGAATTGCCGGTGGGCGAGTCTGGAGAGATCGTGATCCATGGTCCCCAAGTGTTCCAAGGCTATTGGAAGCGACCCGATGAAACTGCCAAAGCTTTTTTTGAACTGGATGGCAAAAGGTTTTTTCGCTCGGGTGACCTGGGTCGAATGGATGAGGAGGGCTATTTTTTCATCACCGATCGGCTCAAGCGCATGATCAACGCATCGGGCTTCAAGGTATGGCCGGCCGAAGTGGAGGCTTTGATGTTTCAACACCCGGCCATCTTGGAGGCTTGCATCATTGCCACCCGCGATCCTTACCGGGGCGAAAGTGTGAAAGCCTTGGTGGTGTTGCGCGCTGGGCAGCAAGGCCAAGTCAGCGAGCAAAACGTGGTGGCATGGTGCCGAAGCCACATGGCCGTTTACAAAGCCCCCAAAGAAGTCGAATTTTTAGATGCCCTGCCCAAAAGTGGCAGCGGTAAGGTCATGTGGCGTGCCCTGCAAGAGGCCGAGTACGCCCGTTCATCCGGAGCGGTATGAGCCGGGTGGTTTGCTGGACACGGGTCATGCACCGTTTCTGGCCGATCGGTGGCGGCTTGCGCTAAGCTTGGCCCATGATCCAACTCTCTGTCCTTGACCAGTCCATCGCCGCGGCCGGTTCCTCCCAAGACCAAGCGGTTCGCAACACTTTGGCGCTGGCGCAGCAATGCGAAGCCTGGGGCTATCACCGCTTTTGGGTCAGTGAGCACCACAGCCACCCCAGCATTGTGGGCACCGCACCTGAAATTCTCATGGCCGCCATTGCAGCGCGAACCCAGCGCATTCGCATTGGCAGTGCCGGTGTGATGCTGCCCCATTATTCGGCCTTGAAAGTGGCCGAGCAATTCAGGGTGCTCAATGCTTTGGCCCCGGGTCGCATTGATCTGGGTGTGGGGCGAGCCCCTGGCAGCGATGGCCGAACCGCGCAGGTGCTCAACCCGGACCGATACGCGTCCGAGCGATTTCCCCAACAGGTGTTGGAGCTGCAAGCCTGGATCACGGGCACGCCCTTGCCAGCAGGTCATCCAGGACACGGGGTGTTTGCTTACCCCAACAGTGACACCAACCCCGATATTTGGATGTTGGGCAGCTCTGATTACGGCGCGCAATTGGCCGCGCACTTGGGCTTGCCCTATGCGTTTGCCTATTTCATCACCGAGGGCCAAGGTCTGGAGACTGCTTTGGATTTGTATCGGCAAAACTTCCGTCCCACCGATCAACGACCCAAAGCCCATGCCACGGTTTGTGTGTGGGCCTTGGCCGCTGACACCGAGGCGCAGGCATGGCATTTGTTCAAAAGCCGGGCCCGTTGGCGCATGGACCGCAACCTGGGCCGCATTGGACCCATCTTGCCGCCAGACCAAGCGGAGCGGGACTACAGCCCGACAGAGCAACTTGCCCTGGCGCAACTCAAAGCCAATGCCCTGGTGGGGTCCGCCCCCCAAGTGGCCAGCAAGCTGCGCGCATTGGCGCAACGCATGGACATTGATGAAATCGTGTTGATCACTTGGACCCATGACCCGGTGCACCAGCGTCGCTCGTATGAATTGCTGGCCCAAGAATTTGCATGGGGCCAGCAGGCATCATCCCGCCAACTTGAACCGGCATTGAACTGAAACTTACCGCAGAAAGGCCATCGATGTTTCAAACCACCATTGCCGGCAGCTTGCCCAAACCCGAGTGGCTGGCCGAGCCCGAAAAGCTGTGGCCGCAATGGAAGCAAGCAGGCGCCTCCTTGCTGCAAGCCAAAGCGGACGCCACGTTGTTGTGGATCAAGGCGCAAGAAGATGCAGGCATGGACATCATTGGCGACGGCGAGCAAGCACGGCAGCACTTTGTGCACGGGTTTTTAGAGCAAGTGGAAGGCATTGACTTTGAGAACAAAGTCAAGATGGGCATCCGCAACAACCGCTATGACGCCATGGTGCCGCAAGTGGTTTCTAAGTTGCGATTGAAAGGGCGAGTCCACGCCATGGAAGCGCAACTGCTCAGAGCCCACACCTCGCGCAAAACCAAATTCACCTTGCCCGGACCCATGACCATTGTGGACACCGTGGCCGATCGTTTTTATGGCGAGGGCAAAGAGGGTCGCATCCAAATGGCCATGGCGTTTGCCGAGTTGCTCAACCAAGAGGCGCTGGCGCTGCAAGCCGATGGCATCGACATCATCCAGTTCGATGAACCCGCTTTCAATGTCTACATGGAAGATGCTGCCGATTGGGGCGTCAAAGCGTTAGAGCGTGCCGCCCAGGGCCTGACCTGTACCACCGCAGTGCATATTTGCTATGGCTACGGCATTCAAGCCAATGTGGACTGGAAAAACACCTTGGGTCACGAGTGGCGGCAATATGAAAAAGTGTTTCCCGCGCTGGCCAAAAGCAGCATCGACCAAGTCAGCCTGGAGTGTTTCCACTCGCATGTGCCCATAGACTTGATTGCTTTGCTCGATGGCAAAGACGTGATGGTGGGTGTGATCGATGTGGCCTCGGATGTGATCGAAACCGCTGAAGAAGTGGCCGACACCATTGGCCGTGCCTTGCAGTTTGTCAGCAAGGAACATTTGTTCCCCTGCACCAACTGCGGCATGGCGCCCATGGACCGGGCGACGGCCCAGGCCAAGTTAAAGGCCTTGGTCGCCGGTGCCGCTTTGGCCCGTGAAAGGCTTGGTTAGCACGAAGGTGCTGATGACACCGCCTCGGGCTTGGCCATCACGCCCGTTTCCGGGTCAAATTCTGCGGCCTTGAGGTACAAAGCCAGACCTGCATCCATGGTTTGGGCGTGCTGCTCGAACCAAAGCCCGACTTCATGCAGCAACTGCCGGACCAAGGGCAGTTGATCGAGCTCTCGACCGCGGCGCAAACCCTCGCGCATGACTTGCAAAATGGTGTCGTGTTGCTCGGCATGGCAACCCATGGGTCCAAATTGGGCTTGTTCCATCCAGCGGTCTTCGCGCTCAAAATGGTCTTGGGTGTGGGTGAGGACGGCCTCGTAGCGATCCATCAAATCGGCATCGCTGGCCATTTGGGCGGCGCCCAACAAGGCAACAAACTCCACATGGGTGTCGTCCATTGGTGTCATGTCAACGGCCAGATGGTCAGACCACTGCAAACTGGGTTCGCAGGGCTTGGTGTATTTTTCGTCAATGACTATTTCAGACATGGCGCAATCTCTTGGCAAAGGGGGTTGTGTGGGCTGCGGTCTATTTATGCGCGTTCAAATATAGCGGCAATGCCTTGGCCGCCACCAATGCACATGGTCACCAGGGCGTAGCGCCCTTGGATGCGATGCAGTTCATGCAAGGCCTTGACCGTGATCAAAGCGCCCGTGGCCCCAATCGGGTGGCCCAATGAAATGCCCGAGCCATTGGGGTTGACCTTGGCGGGGTCCAGGCCCAGGTCGCGGGTGACAGCACAGGCTTGGGCGGCAAACGCCTCGTTGGCTTCGATGACATCCAAGTCGGCCACCTTCAAGCCTGCTTTGGCCAAGGCCTTTTGGGTGGCGGGCACGGGGCCAATGCCCATATAAGCCGGGTCCACACCCGCATGGGCATAGGCCACCAGGCGCGCCATGGGCTTCAAGCCACGTTGATGGGCCACTTGGGCGTCCATCAACACCACGGCAGCCGCTGCGTCGTTGATGCCCGATGCATTTCCGGCCGTCACCGTTCCGTTTTCTTTGATGAAGACAGGTTTGAGTTTGGAGAAGTCTTCCGCTGTGGCCCCAGTGCGGAAGTGTTCGTCGGTGGCATAGGCCACTTCCCCTTTGCGGGTTTTGAGCATGATGGGCACGATTTGGTCTGTGAAGCGACCTTGCGCAGTGGCGCGCTCGGCACGCAGGTGGCTCTCCAGTGCCAAAGCGTCTTGGTCATCCCGCGTGATGCCCCACTTTTTGGCGATGTTCTCGGCCGTCACGCCCATGTGGATGGTTTGAAAAGGGTCGTGCAAGGCGCCGACCATCATGTCCACCATTTTGGTGTCACCCATGCGCGAGCCCCAGCGCATGTTCAGGCTGGCAAAAGGCGCGCGGCTCATGTTCTCGGCACCGCCGCCAATGGCAATATCGCAGTCACCCAACTGGATCGACTGCGCCGCAGACACAATGGCTTGCAAGCCCGAGCCACACAAGCGGTTCACATTGAAAGCCGGGGTTTCTTGGCCACAACCGGCTTGGATGGCGGCCACCCGAGAAAGGTACATGTCTTTGGGTTCTGTGTTCACCACATGGCCAAACACCACATGGCCCACATCCGCGCCATTGACCTGGGCACGGGACAAGGCCTCGCGCACCACCGTGGTGCCCAATTCGGTGGGCGGCACATCTTTGAGGCTGCCACCAAAGGTTCCTATGGCGGTGCGCACGGCACTCACAACGACGACATCACGCATGGGGTTCTCCTGGGTAAAAATAACTGTTCAGTGGGCTCACGCGTCGCGCGAGTCTGCGACCGGCTGCTGGCCAAAATCGGGGCGTTTCAGGTAGGCGAGTATCCGAGCGGCAGCCTCATCGGGGGAGGCCAGCGCACCCGTGGTTTTGAGGTTGACGAAGTTTTCACGTTCTGGAAACTGGCTCTGGTCGCCGGCCCTTAAATCGGATTGCATGTCGGTGTCAATCACACCGGGTGCCAAGGAGACGATGCGCGCACCGTTGGGCAAGTGGGCCTCTTCCAGGGCCACGCATCGGCTGTAATGGTCCATGCCCGCTTTGCTGGCGCAGTACATGCTGCTGCCGGCCATGGCACGCCGACCCAAGCCGGAGGAAATGTTCACAATTTTCTTGGGGATGCCCCAAGAGCGGGTAGCGGTCAAAAATGCCGCAGACAACTGCATAGGGGCTTCCAAATTGATGGCCAAAGTGCTTTGCAAAAGCTCGGCATTTTGAGGCGTCAACGGCCCCAAGTGGCCAATCACACCCGCGTTGTTGATCAAGGTGGCGCTGGCCAATTGACTCGGGTCGATCTGTTGCAACCAGGCCAGCAGCTTTTGCGCCACGGGGATGGGCTGGGCCAGATCAGCGCGCCATTGGACCAAACTGGCCCCTTTGTTGGCGGCCCAGCTGTCCAATGCGGGCGCGCTTTGGCGTGAAATGCACAGCAATTGGGCATTGGCTTGGTCACACAGTTGTTGCGCCAATGCCAAACCCATGCCACGGGAAGCGCCGGTCAAGATGGTCAGGTGTTTCATGGGG
>Ga0209550_10005278_pt1 | contig 12130 bp, 10 predicted proteins | sample LauGreSuBDMM15SN_2_FD_187567 | JGI IMG/M metagenome (GOLD analysis project Ga0209550, IMG submission 187567) | Freshwater lake microbial communities from Lake Michigan, USA - Su13.BD.MM15.SN (SPAdes) (version 5) | ecosystem: Environmental > Aquatic > Freshwater > Lake | place: Lake Michigan... | reverse complement strand
AGGCTATAGACAAGCGCGAAGCACCCATAGCTCAGCTGGATAGAGCGTTGCCCTCCGAAGGCAAAGGTCGCACGTTCGAATCGTGCTGGGTGCACCAAATCAAGACAATTGCATAGCGCGTTGCAGGGGCAACTCTGCATGAACCTGTTCTGTGCGCGTGGATACAGGCGTCGATCTGTCGCTGGTGAAGAACAGCCCTTGTGTCCATGCGCGGCGCTTGGCACATCTGCCCGCAAGGGTGGGGGTGACATGACACGGGTTTACGGTCATTTTGGTGAGTTGTTGCAAGGCAGGATCGGGTCTTTTGGGCCTGTGGCTTTGGTCACTTTGCCCTGTCCAACGCTTTATGCCGAAGCTGGTCTGACCCAAAGCCGCGCGTTTGGGCTGTATCAATCGCAAAAGGCCCTAGCCCCCACCGCTTTGCGCTACCTGTTGCAGGATTTGGGCCTGCCTGTGAGGGGTAAGTTCTTCTTGCGGTTGTCGATGCCATTGGGCGGCGGGGCAGGGGCGTCGACGGCCGCTTTGTTGGCTTTGGGCATGGCTGCCGGGGCGCAACCGGGCGGGGCGTTGGAAGCGGCGGTTCTGGGGGCAGAGGGGGCATCAGACCCTTTGCTGCACGCGCGGCCCGAACGGGTGCTTTGGGCCTCTCGGCTAGGGGTGGTGCTGGAAGAACTGCCGCCCTTGCCCCGTTTTGAAGTATTGGGCGGCTTCTTAGGCCCGGGGCAGCGCACTGATCCCTTGGATCATCATTTTCCCGATATCAGTGATTTGCTTGCCGCTTGGCCGGGGCCAGATTTGGCCACGATGGCCAATCTGGCCAGCCAATCCGCCCGCCGCACCTTGGCCCTGCGTGGCCCTGCAAACGACCTAACCGAGGATTTGGCGCGTCGTCACGGCGCTTTGGGGTTTTGCATCGCCCATACGGGGGCGGCCCGTGGATTGATCTTTGCGCCGCGAACCGTGCCCCAAGCGGCGGCGGCAGACTTGCGCGCGGCGGGCTTTTCGCGGATCACCCAGTTTGGCTGCGGGGGGCTTTGATGTTTGCAGGATCCATGTTGGTGGCTTTGGCCGTCGAGGGTGCCTTGGGGTGGCCTGACGCCCTGTATCGCCGCATCGGGCATCCGGTAACTTGGGCAGGCGCGTTGATCCGGCGGGCTGATCTGCGGTTGAACCGCGAGAGCGATCCATTTTGGCTGCGCCGCGCCTTGGGGGTCTTGGTGTGTTTGGGCATCACGGCTGTGGCTTGGGGCTTGGCGGCGGTTGTGGTTGCGGTGCTGCCGCAGGGAGTGTTTGGCGCTGTTCTGACAGGTGTTCTGGCATGGCCCTTGGTGGCCACACGCTCGCTATACGATCATGTTGCACGGGTGATGCGGCCCTTAGCGCAAGGTGATTTGGCAGAAGCGCGCAATGCGGTTGCGATGATCGTTGGGCGCGATCCGATGACGTTGGACAGTGCTGGCGTGGCGCGGGCTGGCTTGGAAAGCTTGGGCGAAAGCGCATCAGATGGCGTGGTAGCCCCCGTCTTTTGGGGGCTGGTTTTTGGGCTTCCGGGAATTGCCGCCTATAAGGCGATCAACACGATGGATTCGATGATAGGCCATCTAAGCCCGCGCCACAGCGCCTTTGGTTGGGCTGCGGCGCGGTTGGATGATCTGGTCAACCTGATCCCTGCGCGGTTGACGGCGTTGCTGTTTGTCATCGCCGCTGGCCGCACATGGCGCAGGGCTTTGGCTGTGACTTGGGCCTATGCGGGTCATCACCGTTCGCCCAACGCGGGCTGGCCCGAAGCCGCCTTGGCCGGGGCGTTGGATATCAGACTTTCCGGCCCAAGGGTTTATGACGGCGAGGTGACGGTCGAGCCTTGGGTCAATCCCACAGGCCGCGACCCAAGTGCCATTGAGATGCAGCAGGGCTTGCGGCTTTTTGTGCTGGCGATGCTGGCCCTATGTGGCGTCTTGGTTGGGGCAGCGCTGTGAGTGTGCGCGACCACGGCGGCAATCTGGAACAGGCCCGTGCCACCTATGGCGGGGTGGATTGGATTGACCTGTCTACGGGCATCAACCGCGTGCCCTATCCCGTACCTGCACTCTCGGCCGAGGCGTTCAGCGCCTTGCCAACTCAGGCTGCGATGGCGGGCTTGCTGCAAGCGGCGGCCAAGGCCTATGGAACCTTGGCTCCGATGGTGGCTTTGTCGGGCGCGCAAGCTGTTATCCAATTGGTCCCTATGCTGCGGCCCAAGGGTTTGGCACGGGTGCTGGGGCCAACCTATAACGAACACGCCGCTACATTGCGGGCCTGTGGTTGGTTGGTGGAGGAGGTGGGTGATCTTGACGCCCTAACTGGTGCCGATATCGCCGTGGTGGTGAACCCCAACAACCCCGATGGGCGGCACTGGTCGCGCGAAGTGTTGCTTCAGTTGATTGGCAAGGTTGGGCTGTTGGTTGTGGATGAAAGCTTTGCCGATCCGATGCCAGAACAGTCTTTGGTGGGTGATGCCGGAAGGGACGGCCTTTTGATCCTCCGTTCATTCGGTAAGTTCTACGGCCTTGCAGGGCTGCGCTTGGGCTTTGCCCTTGGTGCGCTTGCTGACATCGCCCGCCTGACAGAACTGTCCGGCCCATGGCCCGTATCCGGCCCCGCGATCGAGGTGGCAACCCTTGCCTTGCAAGACAGTTCTTGGGCCAAGGCCACCACGGCGCGGTTGTTGGGCGAGGTCGCGCAAATGGATGAAATTGGCACGAACTTAGGTTGGCAAGTCCTTGGCGGAACACCTCTTTTTCGCCTTTACGCCACGCCTGATGCGCAATCCGCCCAAGCGCACCTGGCCCGCGCCCATATCTGGAGCCGCATTTTTCCTTATTCCAAAACGTGGATCAGGCTTGGTCTGCCCGGCACTCAGGCCGAATGGGCGCGGATGGTGGCATTAGCCGCGCGCTAGGGCCAACAAACCCGTCACATCCAGATGGGCTTCGATATGGGCGGCAAGGTCGTTCAAGGTCGCCTCAACCTCGGCCCCGTGGTCGCGCACTTGGGTTGGCACGCCTAAGCCCGCCAAAAACGCCGCGCGGAACCTGTCACTGGAAAACATCCCGTGGAGATAACTGCCCATCACCAAACCATCGGGCGAAACCGCGCCTTCGGGCTGGCCTTGCACCATGGCAAAAGGGTGTTGGCGGGCAGGGCCATCGGTTCGGCCGATGTGGATTTCGTAAGCCTCAATCGGTTCACCCGTGCCGACATGCACCGCTTTGGTTCGCGTCAGGCGTTTGTCGCTGGTCATTGTGGTATCCACATCCAGCAGCCCCAAGCCTTGCGTCACACCTGCTGGCCCTTCGATCCCATCCGGATCAGCCACGGTTTGCCCCAACATCTGATACCCGCCGCAGATGCCCAAGATACGCCTGCCGCGCCGATGGTGGGCGGCAAGGTCGATGTCCCAGCCTTGGGCGCGCAGATAGGCCAGATCACCGCGCGTTGATTTGCTGCCCGGAATGATCACCAAAGCGCAATCGCCCGGAATGGCTTGGCCGGGGCCTATCATCACCACTTGCACGCCGGGTTCGGCTTTAAGCGGATCAAGATCGTCAAAATTCGCGATGCGCGATAATTGCAGGCAAGCGATCTTAGCCCCCGATCCGGTCGTTTGCGCAATATCCAGCGCGTCTTCGGCAGGCAGCCGCCACGCTTGCGGGAAATAGGGCAGAACGCCAAGACCCTGCCAGCCGGTTTGGGCGGCGATCATCTGATAGCCATCGTCAAACAGGCTGGGGTCGCCGCGAAACTTGTTGATGATAAAGCCTTTGATAAGCGCTTCATCGTCACGGTCTAGCACGGCTTTGGTGCCCACCATTTGGGCAATCACCCCGCCGCGATCAATGTCGCCCACCAGCACAACCGGCACACCTGCGGCCGCAGCAAAGCCCATATTGGCAATGTCACCGGCGCGTAAGTTCACTTCAGCCGGAGAGCCTGCGCCTTCGACAATCACCAGATCATATTGCGCTTTCAAACGGTGAAAGCTTTCCAGAACGGGCTGCATCAGGCTTGGTTTCAACCGCGCATAATCGCGCGCTTTCACGGTTGCCACCCGCTTGCCTTGCACCACGACTTGGCTGCCCACTTCGGATTCGGGTTTCAGCAACACGGGGTTCATATCGGTATGCGGTTCCAGCCCACAGGCCAGCGCCTGCAAGGCCTGCGCACGGCCAATCTCGCCGCCATCCACCGTAACGGCAGCATTGTTTGACATATTCTGCGGTTTGAACGGAGCAACTGACAGCCCGCGCAGCTTGGCCGCGCGGCACAGGCCAGCCACGATCAGCGATTTGCCCACGTTCGACCCTGCGCCTTGGATCATGATGGCGGTCATGGGGTTACTCCCAAGACGGCGGGTAAGTTATGGCGCGTTTCAGCGGTGAAATGAAACGTCTGCCACCCGCGCGCGCTCGCGGCATGGATGTTCTTTTCGGCGTCATCAATCAGCAAGATGTCAGCAGGGGCCAAGCCCGACCACTCCTCAATCGCCGCAAAAAAGCGCCCGTCAGGTTTTTTTACCCCCAAGGGGCCAGAGGCGAAGATCATCGCCATATGGGCCTTAAATCCCATCGTCTCCCACATATGAGCCGCTCGACGGTGTTCGTTGTTGGTGGCAATCACACCTTGAATGGGGCAAGCGGTCAGCCAGCCTAACACTTGGGTATCGACGACAGCGTCTTTGGCCAACCAATAGTCCAGAACCGCCTCAGGCGCGTGGGGGACGGCGTGGGTCTTGGTGTAATCGGTCAGCAGGTCTAGCAGATCACGTTCCCCGTTCAAAACGGCGTTGAACTTGCCATCGCTGAAGATGAAATCGGTGAACACAGCGGCAGAAACGCCCAAATCGGCTTCAAACTCGGCCTGCCATGCGTCAAAGCCGCCCTGATGGCCCTTGTTCAGCACCCCGTCAAAATCCCAAGCGATCAGCTTCAAAACTCAACCCCTGGTTGGGCTTTGATGCCAGACCGGAACGGGTGTTTGACCAGCGTCATTTCGGTAACCAAGTCGGCCGCTTCGATCAAGGCTTCCGATGCGCCGCGACCGGTTAGGCAGACATGGGTCAGGGGTGGCTTTTCGGCCTTTAAAAACGCCACCACTTCGGCGACGTCGATATAATCATAACGCATGGCGATGATGATCTCATCCAGCAGCACAAAACGGATGTCGGGGTCGCGGATAAGCTCTTTGGCCTTGGCCCATCCGGCTTGGGCTGCGGCGATATCACGGGCGCGGTCTTGGGTTTCCCAAGTAAAGCCTTCGCCCATGGCGTGAAATTCGCACAGATCCGCAAAGTTTTCGGTCAGCAAGCGCCGCTCACCCGTATCCCAAGCGCCTTTGATGAACTGCACCACAGCGCAGGGCATCTCATGTGCCACACAGCGCAAGATCATCCCGAAGCCGGACGAGGATTTGCCCTTGCCCGTGCCGGTATGCACGATGATCAACCCATGATCACCGGCCTTGCCCGCCATGATCTTATCACGCGCGGCCTTTTTCTTGGCCATCTTGGCATTGTGGCGGGCATCAGGGTTGATGGCGCTTTCGGAAACAGTGTCGGTTTCGGCAGATGACATGGCGGGGGGTGTCCTTGACGTTAGGGGCCCATCCTGCCACAGGTAAGGGCGCACTGGTGCTTGTCTTACGACAGGCTAAAAGGGAATGCGACAGGTGAAAGCCTGGGATGCAGCCGCCCCCGCGACCGTGACCGAAGAGGTCAGCCACACCCACTGGGCAACCGGGAAGGGGGCTGATCAGGGGGAAACCCCAGCTTCGCAAGCCGGGAGACCTGCCAGCGCCACGACTTTGACGGACGGGGTGTGCCGTGGCGAGTTGGGGGATTTCCCCCATTTCGCGGCATTTCCCCTTGGGAGGACGATGACCGCAAGACTGCATATTTGCACAACCTGCAAAGCCGGCCTGCCTGTGGGCGAGGGCGAGGTATGCACAGGTGCGCAGCTTTACGCTGCGGTCAAAGCCTTGGCCGCGCCGCAAGAGGTGCAGGTTCTGCCCATCGAATGCCTGTCGGCCTGCAACATGGGCGCTTCCGTCTGCCTATCGAAACCCGGCGCTTGGGGCTATGTTTATGGCCGCATGACCGCAGACAATGCCGCTGACATTCTGGCAGGCGCTGAGGCTTATGCCAAAACCACCGACGGTCTTGTGCCATGGCGCGACCGCCCGACGATCTTTCGCAAACAATCCCTCGCCCGTATTCCCCCGTTGGAGGCTTAATGTCTGATCTTGCCAAAATCCCCGTTACGATCATCACAGGCTTTCTGGGCGCGGGCAAAACCACGCTAATCCGGCATTTGATGCAAAACCCGCAAGGCAAACGCTTGGCCGTTCTGGTCAATGAATTTGGCACAGTGGGGGTAGACGGCGACATCCTGAAATCTTGCGCCGATGACAATTGCCCCGTGGAAAACATCGTCGAACTGGCGAACGGTTGCATCTGCTGCACCGTGGCAGAAGATTTTATTCCTACGATCGAGGCGCTGTTGGCTTTGCCCAAGCGGCCCGATCATATCTTGATCGAAACTTCGGGGTTGGCCTTGCCCAAGCCTTTGCTCAAAGCGTTTGATTGGCCCGGCATTCGTTCGCTGATCACCGTTGATGGCGTGATCACGCTGGCCGATGCCGAAGCCGTGGCCGCAGGCCATTTCGCGGGCGAGCTGACCGCGGCGCAGATTGCTGCGGGTGAGCATGACACCCCCTTGGGCGAGGTGTTTGAGGATCAGATCGCCTGTGCTGACATCGTTTTGCTGACCAAGGCTGATCTGGCGGGCGAAACAGGCATTGCCGCCGCCCGCGCCGTGGTGCAGGCCGAAGCCGCAGAAAAGAACCGCCCGCATTTGCCGATTTTATCTTTGACCGAAGGCATCATTGACCCTTCCGTCATCTTGGGGCTTCAGGCTGCGGCAGAAGATGATCTTTTGGCCCGCCCGTCACACCATGACGGCGAAGACGGGCATGAGCATGACGATTTCAACTCGCTCGTGATCAGCCTACCCGAAGTGGCAAGTGTAGATGCGCTGACCGCCGCTATCGCTCGGCTGGCGCGGGAACAAAAGATTTTGCGCGTCAAAGGCTATGTGGCAGTGCAGGGCAAACCGATGCGCCTGTTGGTGCAAGCCGTGGGCGAACGGGTGCGTGCGCAGTTTGACAAGCCTTGGGGCACGATGGCGCGCACTTCGCATCTGGTGGTGATTGCCGAACAGGGTGATCTGGATGAAGCCGCCATTCGCCAGACGCTGGGGATCTAAGATGCACGTCGTCTTCCGCGAAAGTCATGGGCTAGAGGAGACGGCTGCGCCGTTCGATCCGGCGCAAGACCCTGCGGATATGCTGGTGCTATCGTTTTCTGACAGCGACCTTGGGGCCTTTGGTGCGGGCTGGCAGCGTGCCAAAGGCGCCTTGCCCACCTTGCGCTTGTGCAACCTGATCGCGCTGCGCCATCCGGTGTCGGTGGATACCTATATCGAGCGCACGGCGCACGGCGCGAAGGCCATTTTGGTGCGCCTGATTGGCGGAGAGGCGTATTGGCCCTATGGCCTTGCCTCACTGTCCGACCTTGCGCGCAAATCGGGCATTGCCCTTGCCATCCTGCCCGCCGACGGGCGCGAGGATGCGCGGTTGGATCAGCTTTCGACCCTGCCCATTTCCACCCTGCGCCGCTTGCAAGCCCTGTGCGATGCAGGTGGGGCCGTGGCTGCGCAAGCAGCCTTGGCGCAACTGGCCATTGCCGCAGGGCTATATGCGGGACCGGTCTTGGGTGACAAGCGCGTGCCCGATTGCGGGTTTTATGAACCGGGGATGGGGCTGGTTGATGCCCCTGCCACGGGGGGTGTGGCGGTGGTGTTCTACCGCTCTTACCTCACCGCCGCCGACACCGCGCCGATTGATGCGTTGATCGCTGCCCTGCGAGAGGCGGGGATTGCGGCCTTTGGGCTGTTTGCGCCGTCGCTCAAAGGGGCCTCTGCCGAATGGGTAGCGCGCAGTTTGCGGGCGGCAAAGCCTGTGGCGGTTGTCAATGCCACGGCCTTTTCGGCCAAAGGCGGGGATGGAACATCGCCGTTGGATATGGATTGCCCTGTGTTCCAAGTGGCGCTGTCAACAGCGCGGCGTAAGGATTGGGCGGGGTCTGCGCGGGGATTGTCACCGGCGGACCTTGCGATGCACGTGGTGTTGCCCGAAGTGGACGGGCGTTTGCTGGCGGGTGTCGTTAGTTTCAAAAGCCCCGGCAAGCGCGACCCCGATCTGCAATTTTCGCGCTTTGCGCACCGCGCAGACGCTGACCGCATCGCAGCCGTCGTGGCGCGGGTGAAGGCGTGGGTTGATCTTGCCGTCACGCCAACGGCCAAGCGCAAACTGGCGCTGGTCTTATCGACCTATCCGGGCCGTGCGTATCAGATGGCCCATGCGGTGGGGTTGGATGCTTTGGCCTCAACCCAAGCCATGCTGGCCGATCTGTCCGCTGCGGGCTATGGGATTGAAGGCGAGGTTCTGACACCTGAAGACCTGCAAAGGAAACACGCGCGTTGGCCTGTGGCCGATTATCTGCAAGCGCTGCAAACCCTACCGCCCGATCTGCGCGCGGCATTGACGATTTGGGGAGCGCCAGAAACTGACCCTTTGGTGCAAGACGGGGCCTTTCATTTTCCCTGCCTGCACCTTGGCCAAGCGCTGATTGCGCTGCAACCCGAACGGGGCCGCGCTTTGCAACGCGACGCGGAATATCACGACCTGCAAGCCACTCCGCGCCACGGCTATGTCGCCTTCTACCTGTGGCTGCGCGCCCAAGGCATCCACGCGCTGATCCACATGGGCGCGCATGGCACGCTGGAATGGCTGCCGGGCAAATCGGTGGCGCTGTCGGCAACCTGCTGGCCCGAGGCGCTGATTGGGTCGCTCCCCGTCATTTATCCCTTTATCGTCAACGACCCGGGTGAAGCCGCCCAAGCCAAGCGCCGGATTGGGGCTGTGACTTTGGGCCATATGCCCCCTCCCTTGGCCGAGGCGGGCATTCCTGCCGCATTGGCCCGTCTGGAACGGCTCCTGGACGAATACTCCACCGCCGATGGCATAGACCCCGCCCGGCGCGACCGCTTGATCCGCGCCATCCGCGATGAGGCGCAGGCGCAGGGGGTTGAAGACGATCTGGCCATTCCGAGCAATGCCTCGGCGGCAGAGGCGATCACGCGAATTGACCGCTTTGTCTGCGATATCAAAGAAAGCCAATATGGCGATGGGTTGCACATCTTTGCCCGAGGCCCGCAGGGCGAAGGCGAAAGGCTTGGGCTGCTGGCCGCGCTGAATGGCCAGCGGGTTGCTGCGGGGCCAGCTGGTTCTCCGCACCGCGGGCGCAGCGATGTTTTGCCCACCGGGCGCAACCTGTATTCGGTGGACCCGCGCGCTGTGCCATCCCGTGCCGCCCATACGCAGGGCATCAAGCTGGCCGAAGAACTGGTGCGCCGCCACCTGCAAGACCACGGCGATTATCCCAAAGGGCTGGTGGTTGACCTGTGGGGATCGGCCACGATGCGCACCGCGGGCGAGGATTTCGCCATGGCGCTGCATCTGGCTGGCCTAGCGCCGATTTGGGATGAAAACGCCGCACGGGTTTCAGGGGTGGAAGTGATCCCGCTGGCCCTGCTGGGCCGCCCGCGCATTGATGTAACCTTGCGCGTTTCGGGCCTATTTCGCGACATATTCCCCGGCTTGGCGCAATTGTTTGAAACCGGCGCTGCGGCGCTGTCTGCCCGTGAAGAACAAGCGGAAGATAACCCCTATCTGGCCGTCTCTCCGCGTGTTTTTGCCCCCGAACCGGGGCGTTACGGGTTGGGAATGGACAGTGACGATTTCTCGGACGAAGCCCGCGTGGCCGCCGGAGAGGCTTGGCTGACCGCTTCAAGCTGGTCTATTGGCCAAGACGGCGAAAGCAGGCCAGATCGCGCAGCTCTTGAGGCGCGGTTGCTTGGGGCTGACAGCTTTATCCATTCGCAGGATCTGGCCGAAACCGATGTGCTGGTGGCGCAAGACTATGCATCGCACGAGGCGGGCTTTGCTGCAGCCATGGCGCGGTTGGGGGCAGCCAAACCCACGCTCTATCACCTTGATGCGACGCGCCCCGATTCCCCCCAAGCGCGCACCTTGTCCGAAGAAATCGCCCGTGTGGTGCGGGCCCGCGCCGCAAACCCGCTGTGGGCCGATGGTATGATGCGCCACGGGTATCGCGGAGCGGCTGAAATTGCCGCAACCTTGGACCACATGGCCGCCTTTGCCCATCTGGCCCAAGTGGTTCCGACGCATCTATTTGATATGTATCACGAAGCCACGCTTGGCCGTGACGATCTGCGCGATTTCCTATCCCGCGAAAACCCCGATGCTTTGGCCGCAATGCAAGACACATTCTTGCGGTTGCGCGATGCGGGGCTTTGGATAACCCGGCGCAATTCCATCGCCGCCGAATTGCAGGTGGCGCATGGCTGAGTTTGACATCAAGGGTTGGTGCCCCGGAGCCTTGCGACCGATGGAATCGGGCGATGGGTTGGTGGTGCGCATCAGGCCCCGCATGGCGCAGATGACCGCAGCACAGGTTTTGGGGGTTGCTGAAGCGGCCTTGTCGCACGGCAACGGGATTATCGAATTGACAGCCCGCGCCAATGTGCAACTGCGTGGTGTGACGGCGCAAAGCCATAAGCCGCTGATTGCGGCGTTGGATGATCTTGGGCTGATTGACCCCGATGACGTCACGGAAAGCCACCGCAATGTGGTGCTCTCCCCCTTCTGGGCGGGTGGAGAAACGGCGGCTTTGGCGGCTGACCTGTATCAAGCCCTGCGCCAAGGCCCCGATCTTCCCAGCAAGTTTGGCTTCGGGATTGATTTGGGTGATCAGCGCGTGCTGGCCGATACCTCTTGCGACATTCGCCTTGAACGGGGTGCCTCTGGCGGGCTGATCTTGCGCGCTGATGGTGCTGCAGGTGGGCAAGCGGTGACGCGCCAAGACGCTGTGCCACAAGCGATGGCGATGGCGGAGTGGTTTGTGAAGTCTGGCGGTGTCACGCAGGGCAGGGGGCGGATGGCCGCGCATCCCAAGGCGGATATGCCGTTTGATATGTCACAGGTTTTGGCGGCAAAGGCCCCCTCTGCGGTGGCGGGGATGACCCCGCAAGGCGCGCTGGTGGGGTTTGAGTTTGGCAGTTTGCGCGCGGAATTGTTGGCGGAACTGGCAAGCCTTGCCCCCGCCATGCGCATCACGCCGTGGCGTATGGTGCTGCTGCAAGGCGCTAACCTGCCCGACCATGCCGCCCTCATCACCACCCCCAACGATCCGCGGCTGCGCGTGCGGGCTTGCACCGGGGCGCCCGCTTGCCCACAAGCCTTGCAGGAAACCCGCGCTTTGGCCCGCAGATTGGCCCCTTTTGTGCCGCAAGGCAAACTGCTTCACGTCTCAGGTTGTGGCAAGGGCTGTGCCCATCCAAGCGTTGCCGACATAACGCTTTCGGCCACACGCCAAGGCTTTGCCATCTTGCCCAAGGCGCGGGCTGGGGGGCTGGGGCCAGTTCTGGCCGCGCAAAACATCACCTTTGAAACTTTAGGCAAGGCCCTGTAAATGCTGCATCTTTATGAAACCAACGGCGCTGCGATCTATCTGCAAAGCTTTGCCATGATCCGCGCTGAAGCCGATCTGCGCTGCTTTTCGGCGGAAGAAGAGGTGGTTGTGGTGCGCATGATCCACGCGGCGGGGATGGTGGGGCTAGAGAAATTCGTGCGCTTCACCCCCGGAATGGCAATAGCTGCGCGTGCCGCTCTTGAGGCAGGTGCACCGATCTTATGCGATGCGCGGATGGTATCCGAAGGCATAACCCGCACCAGATTGCCGGCGCAAAACGAGGTGATCTGTACCCTGAACGACCCGCGTGTGCCTGATATGGCTCAGGATATGGCCAACACCCGAAGTGCCGCGGCATTGGAATTGTGGCGACCGCATTTGGCGGGTGCCATCGTGGCGATTGGAAACGCGCCTACGGCGCTGTTTCATTTGCTAAATATGCTGGAAGACCCAAGTTGCCCGCGCCCTGCTGCCATCATCGGC
>Ga0209550_10005277_pt1 | contig 12131 bp, 8 predicted proteins | sample LauGreSuBDMM15SN_2_FD_187567 | JGI IMG/M metagenome (GOLD analysis project Ga0209550, IMG submission 187567) | Freshwater lake microbial communities from Lake Michigan, USA - Su13.BD.MM15.SN (SPAdes) (version 5) | ecosystem: Environmental > Aquatic > Freshwater > Lake | place: Lake Michigan, USA... | reverse complement strand
CTTTCATATTCTTTGGCTCCCCGACCTGGACTCGAACCAGGGACCTGCGGATTAACAGAAATCCAGGCGGCTCAAAAATTCAATTTATTCAATGGTTTATGTCAAAAAAATCGTTTTGTGTAATAAACTGTGTAATTGAGAGAGTGTTATCAAAATAGAAAAAGTGGACATAATGTCCAAAGTTTCTACGGGAAATGTTGTTGGTGCCAATGGAAGATACAACCCACAAAATCAATTATAAGAACTTAAAAAATAAACAAAAAAATTAAATCAATTAAGTGTCTTTCTTCAATTTAAATTCTTCAAGAACGCCACAAGCTTTTAAATCTGCGTAAAAAGTATTTGACTTCATCAAACCTAACGCAGGTTGATTATCGTTCTTTGAAGATATCGATTAGCAGCTGCAGAGTGACTATTTTTTTAGTTTAAAAATTTAGAGCTGGGCACACTAAGTGCTCCTATTAGAGACAGAAATAGAAAATTTATCTCTAATGAAGTGGTGCTTATATTTAATGCAGATTACGACAATAAGCCGGCATCTGGATACGGCTAAAGACGTATTTTGCTGCGCGGAAATATTACTCATAGTTGGGTGGCGGTATTTCATAACAAGACCAACCAAGGTCGCCCCAGGAGACAGCATGTCCAACTTTAACGATGATTCACCGTTCTCAGCGCAACGCCGTCGCATCCTACAAGTTTTGGCGGTGTCCCCGCTTGCAGGAATGTCTACGTTTGCGCTAGCAGAACAGTTCCCGACCTCTAAAGTCAATACGACGAAACTCGCCGTCACCGATACCGAAGTAACGGTCGGTCAGCTTCACTCGGCAACAGGCACGATGGCGCTATCTGAAACTGGATCAATTCAGGCCGAGCAACTTGCCATTGACCAGATCAATGCGATGGGTGGCGTATTAGGTCGCAAAATCAAAGTAATTAAGGAGGACGGCGCCTCAGATTGGCCGACCTTTGCAGAGAAATCCAAGAAGTTGCTGATTAATGATCGCGTCGCGTCGGTTTATGGTTGCTGGACCTCGGCGTCACGCAAAGCCGTGCTGCCAATTTTCGAGAAAGAAAACGGCCTGCTCTACTATCCGACCATGTACGAAGGTCTTGAGCAAAGTAAGAACGTAATTTATACCGGACAAGAAGCGGTCCAACAGATTTTGTGGGGTCTGGACTGGTCCAAAAGCGAAAAGAAAGCTAAGAGTTATTTCCTCATCGGCTCAGACTATATTTGGCCGCGTACCTCTCACAAGATCGCACGCAAGCACATTGAAAATAAACTCGGCGGCAAAGTTGTCGGTGAAGAGTATTACCCGCTAGGCCATACCAATTTCAATTCGCTCATCAACAAGATTAAAGTCGCCAAACCAGATTGCATTTATGCAATCGTTGTCGGTGGCTCGAATGTGGCCTTCTACAAGCAAATGAAAGCAGCCGGCGTTACAGGTGACAAGCAGTTCTTGCTGACGATCTCTGTGACGGAAGATGAAGTGCTTGGTATAGGGGGCGAAAATTTTCAGGGATTTTACTCAACCTGTAAATATTTCCAGTCTATTGAAAATCCAAATAACGCCAAATTCATTGCTGCATTTAAGGCAAAGTATGGACCAAGTTCCGTTATTGGTGACGTTACACAGAACGCCTATCTTGGCCCTTGGCTGTGGAAAGCAGCCGTGGAAAAAGCAGGTAGCTTTGACGTGAGCAAGGTATCGGCCGCCTGCGGTGGTATCGAGTTCAAGGATGCACCAGAAGGCTATGTGCGTATCCACAATACAAATCGCCATCTGTGGAGCAAGGCACGTATCGGCATGGGGCAAAAAGACGGTCAGTTCAAAATCGTCGCGGTCTCACCTGAGCTAATAGAGCCGGATCCATTCCCTAAGGGTTATCAATAAATCAGTTCGCAATGCGAGGGAGCCAGCATGGCTCTCTCGTACATTTATTGCATGACTTGACGCGTCGTGTTGCAGATCATCGCTTTTAAAGCATTGATGTCACAGAAATTTGATGCGTATTAACTTGGATTGCAGACATGACCGCCTCAGAAATTTTCAATATCGTTTTGATGCAAGGCTTTGCTGGACTGAGCCTGTTCTCGGTATTGCTTCTCATGGGACTAGGACTTGCCATTATTTTTGGCCAGATGGGTGTTATCAATATGGCTCATGGCGAGTTTATGACCATTGGCGCTTACACCATTTTCATGTTCTCACGTTTGTGTGAACTCTACGCGCCCTGGTTTACAGATTTATTTTTTCCGGTGGCGATTATCGTTTCATTTTTTCTGGCTTTTGCTGCTGGATGGTCGCTGGAATTTCTAGTGATCCGTCATCTCTACAAACGTCCACTAGATACTTTGCTTGCCACTTGGGGTGTCTCGCTGGGTATGCAACAGGTGTTCCGTTCCAATTTTGGCGGTAAAGAAGTCAGTCCTGCATTGCCGGATTGGTTGATGGGTTCCTGGTCGCCGATTGAAGGTCTCGACATTCCGTCCAATGGTCTTTTTGTGCTCGCGTTAACAACGGTCGTTACTGCGGCCGTGGTGTTCTCAATGTATCGCTCACGTTGGGGGTTGCGTGTGCGTGCCACTGTATCAAACCGGATGATGGCCAACGCCATCGGTATCAATACTCGCAAGACAGATAGGCTGACTTTCGCCATTGGGTGCGGAATCGCTGGCATTGCCGGCGCGGCCTTTACCACCATCGGCTCCACCGGCCCCACAAGCGGCTCGCTATATATCGTTGACGCATTTTTGGTGGTGACCTTTGGCGGCGCAGCCAGTGTATTTGGCACCGTAGTCTCGGCATTTGTTATCGCTCAGACCCAGTCAATTGCAGAGTTCTTCATGACAGGCTCAATGGCAAAAGTACTCACGCTCTCGGCGATTGTATTTATTTTGATGCTCAAGCCACAAGGCTTGTTTGCTTCCAAGATTAGGCATTAATTCATTCGGACTTTATTCGTGATTACTTACAACATCAACACATAGCGTCAGGTAAAAAGAATGCATAGCTTGAAAGAATGGATGAATCGTAATCAAATCAGCGGTCTTGCACTGTTGATGTTGTTACTACTGATTGTATTCCCGATGACACTGGATTTGTTCAGGCTCAATTTGCTAGGTAAGTACCTGAGCTTCGCATTTGTCTCGCTTGGTCTGGTGATGTTATGGGGTTACGGAGGTGTACTCAGTCTGGGACAGGGTGTCTTTTTTGGTCTTGGTGGCTATTGCATGGCGATGTTTTTGAAGGTTGAAGCCGCAACTGCTTTCGTCGACAAAATGCAATCGACTCCCGGTATTCCTGATTTTATGGACTGGAATCAGCTCACCGAATTGCCCCTCTGGTGGCTGCCCTTCAAATCTTTGCCTATAACATTAATAGCTATTTTGGTTGTTCCCGCTGTGATTGCCTTCATCATCGGGTATGCAATGTTTAAGCGTCGCGTGGGGGGTGTTTACTTCGCGATAATTACGCAAGCGGTGGCCTTAATTTTGACTGTACTTATCATTGGGCAGCAGGGCTATACCGGCGGCCTCAACGGCATTACCGATTTAAAAACGCTGCTGGGCTGGGATATCCAGACCGATTCGGCAAAATATACGCTGTACTTCGTTAACGTATTACTGCTCTTAGTCTGCATTATCGGATGTATATGGGTACAGCGAAGTAAGCTTGGTACGCTGTTGCTGGCCATGCGTGACAAAGAAGATCGGGTACGTTTTTCTGGTTATGACGTTGCTTCTTTCCGGATCTTTAGCTTCTGCCTGGCGGCCTCACTGGCTGGAATTGGTGGCGCAATGTTTACCTTACAGGTGGGCTTCATGTCCCCGACCTTAATTGGGATCGTGCCCAGTATTGAGATGGTGATCTTTGCCGCGGTCGGAGGCAGAAATTCTTTACTTGGCGCTGTCTACGGCACGCTGCTGGTGAATTTTGGCAAAACCTATTTTTCGGAACAGTTCCCTGACCTATGGTTGTTTGCGATTGCAGCGATGTTTATTGGCGTAGTACTGGTGATGCCGGATGGCCTCGCTGGTGTATATCGCAACAAGATTTTACCTTGGTGGCAAAGCCGTCAATCAGGCACCGCTGATGGTGCTGTCAGAGAGCAGACCTGAATCCGGAGAATGATGTGAACACCGAGACTAATGTATTAGTACTGGAAAATTTGACTGTCGGCTTCGATGGTTTCAAGGCAATTGATTCATTGAATCTAAATGTGCGAAAAAATGAGCTGCGCGTCATCATCGGCCCCAACGGCGCAGGTAAGACAACCTTACTTGATCTGATTTGTGGAAAGACCAAAGCCACGGGTGGCAGCATTAAATTTAATGAAAAAGAAATGTTAGGCGTCCCTGAGCACGAAATCGTTCGTGCCGGAATTGGCAGAAAATTTCAGACCCCGTCTATTTACGAAAATCTCAGTGTGTTCAAAAACCTCGAGGTTTCATATCCGAGTGGGCGCAGTGTGTTTGGCGCGCTTGTATTTAAATGCACCCCTGAGATTAAGCATCGGATTAATGCCATCGCGGAGGAGATCGGTCTCAGTGAAGCTTTGGCAGTCGATGCGGGGCAACTCTCACACGGACAAAAACAATGGCTGGAAATTGGAATGTTGCTTATGCAGGAGCCCGATTTGCTGATGCTTGATGAGCCCATTGCAGGCATGAGCGTACGCGAGAGAGAACTAACTGCGGCGCTGCTCAATCGTATTTGCAAGGGTCGCTCGATGATTGTTATTGAGCACGATATGGAATTTGTCAAAAAGATCGCTGATAAGGTAACGGTGATGCATCAAGGAAAAATCTTAGCCGAAGGCTCGATGGATCAGGTGCAGTTAGATGAGCGTGTGATTGAAGTTTATCTTGGACATTGATTGTTTCGAGATAAGCCGATTAGACAAAGGTATCCGATGCACGGTGTAACTTGTTTTTACTCTGGGAATGAACATGTTGAATGTCAGTAATCTATTTGCAGGTTATGGTCAGAGTGTGGCATTGCATGGCATTACATTTAATGCCAACAAAAATGAGACCATCGCCATTATGGGGCGCAACGGTATGGGTAAATCGACGCTGTTCAAGTCATTGATCGGCGCATTACCGATCAAGTCCGGTAGTATCAAAATCGATAACTTCGAGATCTCCAGTGACGAGAGCTATCAGCGGGTGGAACGGGGTATCGCCTATGTACCGCAAGGTCGGATGATTTTCCCAACGCTGACTGTGCTGGAAAATATTGAAACCGGGATGGAATTTTCCAAATCCAAAGTGGTGCCGGAAGAAATTTACGCGCTCTTTCCTGTGTTGTATGACATGCGTTCCCGCAAAGGCGGCAATCTATCTGGTGGGCAGCAGCAACAACTTGCCATCGCGCGGGCGCTGGTCACGAATCCAAAAATATTATTACTTGATGAACCGACCGAAGGTATACAGCCATCGATCATCAAAGATATCGCTAATGCGCTCAATCAGATACGCAAAATGCGGGAGATCACCATTGTCGTATCCGAGCAGGTATTGAGTTTTGCGTTAGATGTCGCCGACCGATTATTTGTAATCGAAGGTGGAAAGCTGGTGCATGAAAGCACACGAAAAGATACCGATACAGACAGTATCCGCCGTTTTTTATCTGTCTGATCTTTGTAGTTTTAACCGTCACGTACTAATCTATAAAGGAGTTTCATCATGACCGAGTCATTGATCAAAGTTGATCTTAATCAGTCACCATATGACAACGAGAACATCCACAATCGCTGGCATCCGGATATTCCGATGGTGAGCTGGGTCAAGCCGGGCGACGACTTTGTGCTGGAGACTTATGACTGGACCGGCGGCTTTATAAAAAATAACAATAGCGCTGATGATGTACGTGACATTGATCTGTCGACCGTACACTTTTTAACGGGTCCTATCGGCGTGCACGGTGCAGAGCCGGGCGATCTGCTGGTGGTGGACTTACTCGATATCGGCGCAAAGTCGGATTCGCTATGGGGCTTCAATGGTTTTTTCTCGAAAAAAAATGGCGGCGGATTTTTAACCGATCATTTTCCGGAAGCGCAAAAATCGATTTGGGACATCAAGGGCATGTTTACCGAATCACGCCATGTACCAGGTGTTAAGTATGCCGGGTTGATCCATCCGGGCCTCATCGGTTGCTTGCCTGATCCGAAGATGCTGGCTGAATGGAATCGCCGCGAAGTCGGTTTGATTGCAACCGAACCAGATCGCGTACCGCCGCTGGCTAACCCGCCTTTTTCACCGACAGCGCATATGGGTAAGCTCAAAGGTGATGCGAAGGAAAAGGCTGCGGCTGAAGCGGCACGTACCGTGCCACCGCGTGAGCACGGCGGCAATTGCGACATCAAAGACCTTTCGCGTGGCTCAAAGATTTTTTTCCCAGTCTATGTCAAGGGCGCGGGCTTGAGTGTGGGTGACCTTCACTTTAGCCAAGGCGATGGTGAGATCACGTTCTGTGGTGCGATCGAAATGGCGGGCTGGGTCCATATGCGTGTGACTGTCATTAAAGGCGGCATGGCTACCTATGGCATTAAAAACCCGATTTTTAAGCCAAGTCCGATTACGCCTCACTATAACGACTACATCATTTTCGAAGGTATCTCGGTCGATGAAGCCGGCAAGCAGCATTATCTTGACGTGAATGTCGCTTATCGACAGGCTTGCCTGAATGCGATTAATTACCTCACTAAGTTTGGCTATAGCAAAGCACAGGCATACTCGATTTTGGGAACTGCACCGGTGCAAGGTCATATTAGTGGCGTGGTCGATATCCCGAATTCGTGTGCAACTCTCTGGTTACCTACGCAGATTTTTGAATTCGATATCAACCCCAATGCGCATGGTCCGGTGGTGCAGGATTTTCATGGCATTGAGATGCCGCTGTCGCACGATCTGGCTTAGCGGATAGCGCGATGCCTACTTACGATTATGAATGTGCAAGCTGCGGGCCTTTCGAGGCAGTCCGCGCGATCGACGACAGGAATTTGCCTGCGGCTTGCGGTGTGTGCGGGGCTGCGTCCAATCGAGTGATGGTAGCAGCGCCGCGATTGGCGGTGATGTCATCAGATCAGCGCATTGCTTTTTCTACAAATGAGCGCGCAAGCCACGAGCCCCAGCACTCATCAAGCTACCGGCATCCGTCGGGTTGCAGTTGTTGCAAACCTGTGAGCAAAATTAAGCAGGCTAAAGAGCACAGTAATGTTGATAGTGCCAATAATAAGCCGGTCAAGTCGTTTGCTAACAAGAGACCGTGGATGATTAGTCATTAAAAAGTAGTTACCGGTGCAGTATCGCTTTCAAAATCTCTATCTCCTCTGAAATAGGGTTAAACCCACTTAGGTGGGTTTTTTTTTAATATTGTTAGGTAACTATTGGTTGGTTTATATTTTTTTGGTATTGAAGTTTATCAAGCTAATGTGGGCATAATGCTTCATTATAAAAATTAAAAATTTAACTGTAAAGGAGTGATTAGCCCTCCCAAATGCGCTCAGATGGCAAGGTAAATGCGTCCGTCATCGTTACGAGACAGACATTCAGGCTGAATCACGTCAGGGATAGGCTCCTTTTATGGCTGCCTCAACACAAAAAATATTTCGTGTTCGTCGCGACTACAACTCTTGGGTGGCTAATGAGTCGAGGGAAGATTACGCACTGCGTTATACCCCGCGCAGCTTCCGTAAGTGGTCTGAATGGCGTGTTGGTAATACGGCACTTGGCGCGGTGTCCTTTCTGGCGCTTGAAGCCATCGGTGGCTCGATTGTCCTGAACTACGGTTTTTCGAATGCAATGTGGGCAATCATTGCAACTAGCATCATTATTTTCATCGTCTCTATCCCGATCAGCTACTACGCTGCGCGCTACGCGATCGACATGGAGTTACTCACACGTGGAGCCGGCTTTGGTTATCTCGGCTCGACGATCACTTCGCTTATTTACGCAAGCTTTAGTTTTATATTTTTTGCACTGGAGTCCGCCATCATGGCGGTGGCTCTACAGATGTATATCGATATCCCGATTACGTGGTGCTACGTGATCTGCTCGCTCGTGATCATTCCGATGGTCATTGGCGGGGTGACGCTGATGTCCAAAATTCAGATTTGGACGCAGCCTTTGTGGGCTCTGCTTCTGCTGTTGCCTTATCTAGCTGTGGCCTGGAAAAACCCTCAAGCTTATGCCGACTTTACCGGCCTGACTGGTTTTACGTCGGGCGGTAATGAATTTGATCCCCTAATGTTTGGTGCTGCCTCAACAGTCGCATTTTCGCTAGTCGTTCAAATTGGCGAGCAGGTTGATTTCTTGCGGTTTTTGCCCGAAAAAAGTCCGGCTAATAATAAAAAATGGTGGGCAGCAGTGATCCTTGCCGGCCCGGGCTGGATTATCCCGGGCATGCTCAAAATGCTAGGCGGCGCGTTTCTCGCTTTTCTTGTTTTGCAAAGTCAGCTCCCTGCATCCAAGGCTGCCGAGCCGACGCAAATGTATCTGGCCGGGTACGCATATGTGTTTGATGACCCAGCTTGGGTGCTGGCCGCTACCGTACTTTTTGTTTTGGTGTCGCAAATAAAAATTAATCTGACAAATGCATATGCGGGTTCACTCGCGTGGTCCAATTTTTTTGCGCGCCTGACGCATAGTCATCCGGGTCGCGTGGTCTGGCTATTTTTTAATGTCACGATTGCTCTAGTGCTGATGTCGCTCGGCGTTTTTCAGACGCTGGAAATTGTCCTTGGGTTATACGGCAATCTGGCAATCGCCTGGATCGGCGCCTTGGTAGCTGATTTGGTAATTAATAAGCCTTTGGGGCTCAGCCCAGCCGGCATTGAATTCAAACGCGCGCACTTGTATGACGTGAACCCCGTCGGGTTGGGCTCCATGCTAATAGCGACTGTTGTTGCCATGCTTGCGTATTCGGGACAGTTTGGTCCTTTTGCACGGGCTTTTTCTCCTTTAATTGCTTTGAGCAGCTCCATGATTTTGTCGCCGATAATTTGTATCTTGACTAAAGGACGCTTTTATCTCGCGCGAAAGCCGATGCAATGGGATGCGTTAGAGCCATCAAAAATATGTGGTGTATGCGAAAACAGATTCGAAAATGAAGACATGGCGTACTGCCCGGCCTATGCGTCGCCGATTTGTTCATTGTGTTGCACGTTAGAGTCTCGCTGTCACGATAATTGCAAGGATAATTCCAGTGCAATTGAGCAGTTAAATGATTTTTTTAATTATGTCTTTCCGAGCAAACTCTCGCAGCGATTTAATTTTAGGCTGGGACATTTTTTGATTGTTTTGTTGTCGCTCTCGGCGATTCTGGCGACGGTTCTCTTTATTGTATTTACTAGTGAGGTCGCCAATCCATCGCTACTATCCGGTGATTTACTTGCGACTAGTTTTTTTAAGATTTTTGCAATCTTGGTCCTGATTGTTGCAACCTGTAGTTGGCTGGTTGTGCTGGGTAGCGAGAGTAAAAAAATGGCACAGGAAGAATCCAATCGCCAGAATCACTTACTCGAACGTGAGATCGAAGCGCATTCAATCACCGATACCGCGCTGCAAACCGCGTTAGAGTTAGCTGAAAGTGCTAATCAGGCCAAGACGCGTTATGTCGCGGGTATGTCACATGAGTTGCGAACGCCGCTTAATAGCATTCTTGGGTATTCACAAATTTTGCTAAAAAATGAAACGCTGTCCTCACGTACCATCGAGACGGTATTGATTATTCAGCAAAGTGGCGAACACTTAGTAAGCCTGATTGATGGTCTGCTCGATCTGGCGCGCATCGAGGCAGGTCGTATGCAGCTCGAACTTGCCCCCATTGATCTGCACAATTTTGTCGATGAGATCGTTCGTATGGTGAAGCCTCAAAGTGAAACCAAAGGTCTTGCGTTTATTTGTATAAAAAAATCGGGAATTCCCGACTGGATTCTGGCAGACGCAAAACGGCTTCGTCAGATTTTATTAAATTTACTTGCGAATGCGGTTCGCTTTACCGACTCAGGCGGTACCATCAAATTACTAGTCTCGATAGTTGACGAAGCTCTAAACTTTGACATTATTGATACGGGGGCTGGTGTCTTGCCGCAAGACCATCAACGTATTTTTTTACCGTTTGAGCGCGGCTCGGCGGGGCGCCGTCAAAGCGGTGAGCCTGGCACCGGATTGGGGTTGGCGATTTCGCTTCAATTAGCTGCGCTTATGCAGGGCGACTTGAGTCTGATCGAGTCGTCGGATCTGGGCAGTACATTTAGATTACATCTGGCGTTCGAAGCTGTCGACGATCCGGGTACGCAGGTCATGCCGTCAAGGCAGATTACTGGCTATGTTGGTACGCGCCGCAAGCTACTTATTATTGATGATCATGCGGTACACCGGCAAATGCTCGCTGGGATGCTCTCGCCATTGGGGTTTAGTTTACGTGAAGCGGCAAGCGGTACCGAGTCAATGGATATCGTGATGGAATATCAGCCGGACGCGATCCTGCTCGACATCACGATGGATGATATGAACGGATGGGAAGTTGCGACAAAAATTCGTACCGCAGGTTTCACCGCGATCCCGATCATCATGGTGTCGGCTAATGCATTTGAAAATCGACCTGAGTTGCTGGATCAATTTCAGTGTCAGGCTTTTCTGGTCAAGCCAGTGATTGATTCAGAGTTATTTAAAACGCTACAAAAATTTCTTTGTCTTGAATGGCAGGAAAACGGAAAAAAATCAACCGAACGAGTGATGCAAGCTTTATCTGTCTCGCTGAAATTAACGGACCATAACCTTAGTGATTTATTAAAACTAGTTCGGCTCGGACATGTAAAGGGACTGGTCGCTGCGCTGGAAAAAATTTCTGAGGCAGAGCCAAAATTCTCTGGTTTGTGTACGCAATTCCAGGAGATGGTGATGCGGTTTGAATTAGAGCAATTAGAGTTTGTGCTCCAAGAGCAATTGGGGACGAGATGACTGAGCGACCCGTTATTTTGGTTGTGGACGATGCACCGAGTAGCCTCGGTGTACTTTGCGAAGCCTTGGAAGGGGCTAGCTATACGGTTTTGATTGCCAAGGACGGTGAGACGGCGCTTGAGCGACTTGAGCTTGTTACGCCGGACGCGATTTTGCTTGATGCAATGATGCCTGGACTATCAGGATTTGACACGTGCCGGCGCATCAAAAAGACGCCGGGCTGGATGCATATACCGATTATTTTCATGACCGGCCTCTCTGACACGCAATATGTGCTTGAGGGATTTTCCTCTGGCGGGGTTGACTATGTGGTCAAGCCCATACGCGTAAATGAAGTCTTGGCTCGATTGAAAACGCATGTCAATAATGCGCAAGTGACGCGTCTGGCGCGAGATGCGATTGATGTCGCCGGCATGGGTGTAGTATTTGTCGATGCACTAAGTAGAATATCGTGGATTTCGCCGCAGGCCGCGTGCTGGCTCAAAGTGCTCGTCGCGTCGAGTAACCATGCCGATACTGAACGGCCCGGTTATCTGCCCGCATCCCTGGATGCCGCGCTTCAGCTTGAGGGCGGGACGGTTTTGTTGACGACAACCGAGCCTCTGCTGTCGGTGCGCAATATGGGAGCAGGTATGCTCGGAGAAATCATGCTGTTGCTCGAACGGCAGCAGGAAAACAATGTTACTGCGGCCATTTTCAGACATACCGAATTGACCTCGCGTGAAACGGAGGTTTTATCGTGGATTGCCAAAGGCAAGTCGAATCAGGATATTGCCGAAATTTTGGGTTTGAGCTTTCGCACTGTGAAAAAACATATTGAACATATCTTTAACAAACTTGGCGTGGAAAATCGCACCGCGGCGGTAATGCGCGCTAATGATTTTCTTTGATGTTAATGATCTGCTGTCAGTTTAGGACTATAAGGTGGGAGAGATTTACATCATTAATCACTATAATAATTATAACTGATTATGAATTTGTTTAAGACACATTAGATCTATCTAATAGATTCAGTAGCGTATTTGTGGTTTGCGAGATATAAAATCTTATTGCTTAATTGGTACCAATTCTTCTGATTAACAGAAATCCAGGCGGCTCAAAAATTCAATATATTCAATGGTTTACGTCAAAAAAATCGTTTTGTGTAATAAAC
>Ga0209550_10005275_pt1 | contig 12132 bp, 7 predicted proteins | sample LauGreSuBDMM15SN_2_FD_187567 | JGI IMG/M metagenome (GOLD analysis project Ga0209550, IMG submission 187567) | Freshwater lake microbial communities from Lake Michigan, USA - Su13.BD.MM15.SN (SPAdes) (version 5) | ecosystem: Environmental > Aquatic > Freshwater > Lake | place: Lake Michigan, USA... | reverse complement strand
GAAGAGATCGGCGCATCGAGGGTGAAAAATTAATCATTGGATTTCTGTTTCTTTTTCTTGCCGTTTCGCGGTGCGACCGAGGCATCGGTCACAGCAGGTAGCGGCCCGACGATCCAGTCTTTCGGCGGCATGAAGCCCTCGCGGCCTTCGGTGTAGGGACCGACACCGGCCATCTGCCAGGTGCCGAACCCACGGAGCCGACGATGAAGTTGCGCGACGAGTCGGGGCTCGCGGGCGGCGAGGTCGACTTTCTCTGCCAGATCGGTGGCGAGATCGTAGAGTTCCAAGACGGGCTGCGTAGCGGGCTGCTCCGCGAAAAAATCGCCGTGGGCGACGAGTTTCCATTTACCGAGATGCACGGAAGCGTGGGCATCCACGTTTTGGTGCATGTAGGAGAACCACGCGCGTTCGGGCAGTGGGGCGGCTCCGCGCAAGGCCGGCAGGAAATTCACGCCGTCGAGATTCGCCGGCAACGGCGCTTCGGCGGCGGCGAGTACCGTCGGCAGCACATCGATGTAGCCGACCCGTCCGTCGAATTGTTTCCCGCCGCTGATGCCGCCCGCGGGCCAGCGCATGGCGGCGCATACGCGGGTGCCGCCTTCATACACGGTGAGCTTCGCGCCGCGGTAGGGGCCGTTGCTGCCGACCCGCGGAATGCCGCCGTTGTCACTGAAGAAAAGCACCAGCGTATTCGCCGCGTCAGGGCGCGCCTCGACGGCGGCGAGGATGCGGCCGATGGCCTGGTCCATCGAGTCGACCATGGCTGCATAGGTGCGGCGATCGCCGTCGAGCTGCGGGTATTTGGCGAGATCCTCCGCCTTGGCTTGAAAGGGACTATGCGGTGCGTTGAACGGCACGTAGAGCAGCCACGGCTGGCCGGCGGGCGCCTCGCGCACGAAGCGCGAAGCTTCGGTCGCGATGAGGTCCGTGGTGTAGCCCGGTTCCCGCACGGTGCGGTCATCGTGGTGCCAGTCGGTTTCGCCGTCGCGCTCGTGCGTAAAATAGTCGAGCGCGCCATTGTAGTGTCCGTAGAAACGGGTGAAGCCGTTGGCCAGCGGGAGGAATTCCCGCCGCGCGTGGCCGAGGTGCCACTTGCCCGCGATGCCACGTTGCGCGTAGCCGGCGCCGGCCAGCAGTTCCGGCAGGGTTTTTTCCTCTGCCGGTAAGCCGTAGCGGGACCATGGCGGCACGACGGCGCGCATCAGGCCGAAGCGCAGCGGCCAGCGGCCGGTCATTAACCCCGCGCGCGTCGGCGAGCACATGGGGCAGGCGCGGAAATCGGTGAGGGTCACGCCGCTGGCGGCAAGGCGGTCGAGATTGGGCGTCGCAATGACTTTTCCGCCGTTGAATCCCACGTCGGCATAGCCGAGATCGTCGGCGACGATAATCAGGACACTGGGCGGTGAGCCGGCCACGGCGGCGTTGGGCAGAAGGACGGTCGCGAGTGCGCCGAAGAGGTAAAGGGCTGGGATTCTCATAGGAGCGGATGAAGTTGGAACGCGAGGAGCGGCGTGGCCGCGGGCGCAGTGAAACTGAAATTATCTCTGGGATTTATTTTTGGATGCCGGCTTTGCCTGGTCGGAAATTTCGCCGCCGGGGCCGTGGCTTTTGGGATCACTCAGGAGGCGAGGCTCGACGAGCACGGCCTGCCCGTCGCCTTGCGACCTCATCCAAGCGTCTAGTTCGCCGCGCAGCGAGGCGAGCTTGGCGGAGTGTGGCGGAGCGGTCGCGAGGTTACGCTGTTCGTGCGGGTCGACGGCGAGGTCGTAAAGTTCCTCGGCGGGACGGGCGTGGTAACGCTGAACGATCGCGGCGGCCTGAGCATCGGTCTTGGCCGCTGTTTCCCAGGTGGAAAAAAACGCGCGTTGCCCGAGCGCGCCGGCCACGAGGTCGAGGTGCGAGGTGAACGCGAACTCGGGCTGCAGGTTGCGGATGTATTTCCAGCGCTCGTCGCGAACCGCCCGGCTGGGATAGATGTTCATCCGGTTGTCGTTGGTATGCGTGGTGAAGATGTGGTCGCGGTGGGTGGGCGACGCGCCCCGCAGGACCGGGAGAAACGTCCGGCCATCAATGCCGGTCGGGGTTTTCCCGCCCGCGGCGTCGAGAAGCGTCGGCAGTAAGTCAACCCAGCTGACCATCGCGGTGGTGCGCGTGCCGGGCTCGATGATCCCGGGCCACGCGATGATCAGCGGCACCGCCACGCCCGCCTCGTAGAGGTTCCACTTGCCGAAGGGCCACTGGGCGCCATGGTCGGCGCTGAAGAGAAACAGGGTCTCTTTGGGCAGGTGCGCGCGCGTGGCGTCAAGGATCGTGCCGAGGTCATCATCGCCTTTCGTCACGGCCGCGGCGTAGCGGGCGCGCCATTGACGCGTCGCTGGGGTGTCGATGCTGCCGGCGGGTAACGGGAGCAGTTGCGGGTCGTAGCCCAGGTCCTGCTCCGGCCACGGCACGTGCGGCCAGTTGCTGCCGACGAACATGCAGAGCGGCTTTGCGGCTGAGCGCGGACGATTGCGCAAAAACTCCACGGCAGCCGGAATGCCGGCGTGATCATGAAACGTATCGTGCGCGAAATGATCGAAGCCGTAGTCGCCGGTGTGACGGTAGTGGGCGACCTTGCCAAAGGCGACGACCTCGTAGCCAAGCTCCTGAAAATAGGCCGGCCATTTCTTCAGCTCGGTGCGGGGCTTGGCGTGATTGGCCTGGGCACCGTTGCGCGCGGGCATCAGGCCGGTGAGCAGCGCCGCGCGGCTCGGCGCGCAGCTCGGAGAGGCCACGTAGGCTCGGGTGAAAGTCAGGCCCGCGTCGGCGAGCCGCTGGATGTGGGGTGTGCGGATGCCGTAACCTCCGTAAGGCGTGGAATCGAGTTGGCCGTGGTCGTCCGTCAGGAAAATGACCAGATCGGGACGTGCGGCGGCCTGGCTCAGCCACGACACTACGAGCAGGAGAAGGGCGCGAAAACGGTTCATTCCTTGGCTTTTTTCTTTTTCTTCTTGGGCGCGTCGTCCTCGTTCCCGGTCGAGCGGGGCATGCGCTCGAGGGCTTTCAGCTCCGTGGCCTGCCCTTCGTCCCCCTGCTGCCTCATCCAGGCGTCGAGTTTACCGCGTAGTTCGGCGCGAACGCGGGCGAGTTTCTCGTCGGCGATGAGATTGACGCGGTTCCATGGATCCGCCTGGCAATCGAACAGTTCTTCGGCCGGGCGGTTTTGGTAATCGTGCACGAGACGCTGGGCGTGAGCGTCGCCGGCGGTCGCCAGCTTCTGCCAGGTCTTGAACGTGGCGTCATTGGTGGCGGCGTTGGTGAACGTGACCTCGGGGGTGAGGTTGCGAACGTAGCGGTAGCGGGCGTCGCGCACGGTGCGGATGCCGTAGAAGTCGGAGCCCTGGTTGATGCCGCGGGTGGTTTGGAGGCCAAACACGTGGGACTTGTGGGCGGCGGTGTGGCCCGTCAGCACGGGCAGGAACGAGCGCCCATCGAGGACCTCGGGGAGCGGCAGGCCGGCGGCCTCGAGGAAGGTCGGCACGAGGTCGATGTATTCGACGAGCGCATCGCTGACGCTGCCCGGCTTGATGCGGCCGGGCCAGCGGACGAGGCAGGCGCTCTGTAGACCCGCGTCGTAGCAGGTCCATTTGGCAAACGGGAAGGAGTTACCCTGCTCGCTCAACACGACGACCAAGGTGTTGTCCCGCTGAGGGGAGCGGTCGAGCAGCGCGAGCAGTTCGCCGACCTGCGAATCGAAGAAGGTGATCTCGGCGAGGTAACTGGCATAGCCCGCACGCGTATCCGGCGAATCGACGAGGACGGGTGGCAGTTTCAGTGACGCGGCCGGGTAGGCGGAGGGATCGCCCTGGTTCCACGGAGAGTGTGGCTCGTTAGATGCGGCGATGAAAAGGAAGGGCCTCGACGTGGCCGTGGTGGTGCGCAACACGGCCGCGAACGCCGCGGGGTCGGGGTTGTTGCCGCCGGCGAGTTTGGAGTACTCAAACGGGAAGACGCCCTTCGGGTTGACGTGCGTTTTACCGGAGAGGTGCGACGTATAGCCGGCCGGTGCGACGTAGTGGGCGATACTCTTCACCCAGTCGTGCGCGAAGGTGTGATTCGGATAGGCGCCGGACTTTACCGGGTAGAGTCCCGTGTAGAGACTATGCCGGGTCGGTGAGCACATCGGTGCGGCCTGGAAGCAATGCGTGAACCTCATGCCCTCAGCGGAGAGCCGGTTGAGGTGCGGCGTCTTCGCCTGCCCGCCATAGACCTCGAGGTCGCGGTAGGTGCAGTCATCGGCGATGATGAGGAGAATATTAGGCGGCGCGGAGAAAGCGGCCGGCGCAACGACGAACGCCCACGCGATGCCCAGGCGGCGGAGGTTTTTAAAAAGGACGGAAACGAGGTTCACGGGTTCGCTTTATTTTTCCCCATCTTGGCTGGCGGGTTGGCCGCGGCGGGCTGGCCGTAGGGTGGATTCCAGATCCAGGGAAGCACATCGGTCCGCCGGGCCCAGGCCTCCCACTGCGCCACCATGGTCTGCACGCGGGCGGTTTCCGTGGCCGCGAGATTGTGCGTTTCAGTCCGATCGGCTGCCATGTCGTAGAGTTCCCAGGCGCCGGCGGGGCCCTTGGCGACGAGTTTCCACGGATCGTCGCGCACGGCACGGTTGCCCTCGTGTTCGAAGAAGATCGGTTCCTTGCGGACGACCGACTGGCCGGAGAAGGCCGGCCGCAGGCTCACGCCGGCAAGCGGATGCAGGCTCTCACTCGCTCGCTGCAGTGGATACGTCGCGCCGGCGAGGTCGATGCAGGTCGCCATGAGATCGATGAGATGGGCGGGCTGACCCTCGAGGGCGTTGCGCCGGGACGCCGGGATGCCCGCGGGCCAATGGGCGACGAGCGGCGAGCTGATGCCGCCTTCATGCACCCAATGTTTGAATTCGCGGAAAGGGGTGTTGCTCACGTTGGCCCAGCCCTCGCCATAGGCGACATAGGTGTCAGCCGCGCCCGGCATAACGCCGTAGCCCTGCCGCATGGGGAAGCCGTCCCGGGTCTGTTTGGGAATCATGTCTGGCTGAAGATAGTCCGCCTCGAGCGGTGGCAGCGTCGGGCTCGCGGCCCGGGGCGCCGGTGGTCGGGTGCGGGCGCGGCCGAGGTTTTCGGCACAGCCGCCGTTGTCCTGGAGAAACAGGATGAGGGTGTTCTCGTATTGCCCGGTGCGCTTCAATTCCGCCACCAGCCGGCCGATCCCTTGATCGAGGCAATCGATCATCGCGGCGTAAACTTCCATGCAGCGGATTTCGAAGGCGCGGTCCGACACGTCGCTCCAGGCGCCGCCGGCCTGGGGGGCGGTCTGCCAGCGTGGATCGAGCAGACCGAGTTGCTTCATCTTCGCCACGCGGGTCGCGCGGATCGCATCGTAACCGGCGTCATATTTACCTTGGTATTTCGCGATGTCGGCTTCCTTCGCGTGCATCGGCCAATGGGGCGCGGTGTGGGCGACATACATGAAGAACGGCTCGGTGGCGTGGGCACGCGCATGATCGGCGACAAAGCTGGCCGCGTGATCGTTGATCGCGTCGGTATAGTAGAACTCCGCCGGCCGGTAGGCCGGATCGGCGAAAGGTGAGATCAGCGTATTATCGCGGGTGAGCGAGTTGGGGTCGTAGAAACTGCCGGCGCCGTGGATTGTGCCATAGAATCGGTCGAAGCCGCGTTGCAGGGGCCAGTTGTGTTTCTCTGATTCGCCCGTGGGATTCACTTTTTTGGTGACGTGCCACTTGCCGACCATGTAGCTGCGATACCCAGCCGGCTTCAGCGCTTCGGCGATGGTGAGGCTGCGACGATTCAGATCGCCGCGATATCCCTCGAGTTTGCGGTCGTCCATCATGTGCCCGATGCCGGCTTGGTGCGGATACAAGCCCGTGAGCAGCGAGGCGCGGGTAGGGCAGCAGCGGGCCGTGTTGTAGAACTGAGTGAAACGCACGCCTTCGCGCGCCAGTGCGTCGAGATTGGGCGTGGCAATCTCGCCGCCGTAGCAGCCGAGGTCCGAGTAGCCCATGTCATCGGCCATGATGACGATGATGTTGGGGCGGCGCGGCTCGGCGGCGAAAGCGACGTTCCAGCCAAGGAGCAGAAGGAAGAGGTAAATTTGAGGTGTTTTCATGGGCCGGAAGATTCGTCGAAGCCGGGTTTGCGCAGGCCGCGGCCGGTAATTTTCTGCAACGAATCGCCGAGGTCACCTCGGGCGGCATCCGCGGCGGCGATCAGACGCTGCACGAGGTCGGGCTGGGCGGCGGCGACGTTGCGGCTCTCGCTGGGATCATCGTCGATGTTGTAAAGCGAAAGCTCAAGCTGCTCCACCCGGTAGCCATGACGAGTGGCGATGCCCTCGACGCCGGATTGCGTGATGGAGGTGGGTGCAAGTTTGCCAAAATTGGACGGCTTGCCGGCGCGGCCAGGCTCGGCGGCGACGGTGATGTAGGGATGCGCGAAGTGCAGTTTCCACGGGCCGCTGCGCACGGCGTGCAACGCGGTGCCGGAGTAGAAGAACATCGCGTCGTGTGGCGCGCGGGCGGCGGGTTCGCCGAGGAGCAGGGCTTTGGCCGAGCGGCCATCGGTCTTGAGCGTCGGGGCCTTGCCGCCGATGAGCTCGGTAAACGTCGGTAACCAATCGAGCGCCATGAAGGGCGTCGCAGAGACGCGCCCCGCCGGCACGCGGCCGGGCCAGCGCGCGAGGCACGGCACGCGCACGCCGCCTTCGAAGACGGTGAGCTTGCCCTCGCGGAGCGGCAGCGCGGAACCGGCGTGTTCGCCGTAGGAGAGAAACGGGCCGTTGTCCGACATGAAGATCACGAGCGTGCGCTCGTCGAGCCCGAGGCGTTTGAGCGTGGCGAACAGGTCGCCGACGGCGGCATCGAGTTCCTCCATGACATCGCCGTAAAGACCGGCGCCGGAGCGGCCCTTAAATTTTTCCGAGGCGAAGATCGGGACGTGGGGCATCACGTAGGGCAAATAGACGAAGAACGGGCGGGCGGCGTTGCGCTCGATAAAGCTGATCGCGCGGGCGGTGCTGCGGGCGGTGAACTGCGATTGGTCGGGATCGAGCTCGATGATGGTTTCGCCGTCGTAGAGCGGGAGCGGCGGCATTTCTGGCGCGAGCGACGGGTGGTATTTGGAGTTATCGTTGGAGTAGGGGATGCCGAGCCATTCGTCGAAGCCGTGGCGGAGCGGGTGAAACTTGAGGCGCGTGCCGAGGTGCCATTTACCGGCGCCGAGGGTGGTGTAACCGCGGGCCTTGAACATCTCGGGCATGGTCCACTCGGCATCGGCGATGCCGTCGCGGCTGGTGTGGTTGTAGGCGCCCTGCATGCCGAGACGGTTGGGGTAGACGCCGGTCATGAGCGCGGCGCGCGAGGCGGTGCACACGGCTTGGGCGACGTAGTGCTGGGTGAAACGCGTGCCCTCCGCGGCCATGCGGTCGAGGTGCGGGGTCTTGAAGCCCCGGGCACCCTGGGTGCCCATGTCGGCGTAGCCCATATCGTCGACGACGATGAGAATGACGTTGGGCGGAGCGGGCTTGGCGGCGCGAGCGGTCGTGGCGGAACAAGAAAGAAGGAGAGAAAGAGAGAAGACTAGAAGCAGGGTCGAATGGGGCATAGGGGAGATGGTTTGAAAGGGGCAGCCGAGGCGAGTTGAAGGAAGCGGTGCGTGAGAAAAAAGCACGTGGTCAGCGGATTTTTTGGTCGGGCAACTCCTGTTTGATGCCGGCATCGAGCGGCATCCGATCGTTCTGCGACGTGAGGCCGACTTCGAGCATCACCTTGACGAGTTCCGCCTGCAGGTCGCGCACGACCGCGGCGTAGTGTGGCCGGTCGATCAGGTTGTGCCGCTCCTCGGGATCGAATTCGATGTTGTAGAGCTCGGCCTTGTGTCGGTCGGGGCCGCCGTCGCCGTGGGGTGAGCGCGTGTATTTCCATGACTCGGTGCGCACGCTGCGGACGTTGGGGGTGTAGGGGAACTGCTTCTCGTAGTTGTAATGGTAGAGCCAGGATTTACGCCAAGCGTCGTCGCCCTGTTGCACCAGCTTTTTCCACGACCGCCCGTGGATGCCGATGAGCGCGGGCGCGCGGGCGAGTTCGAGCAGACTCGGGGCGATATCGACGGTGAGCACCTGCTGGCCGACGATTTTCGGGGCGGTGACGGGCGTCAGGCCGGGGAAACGCACGATCTGCACGATGCGGATGCTGGGCTCGTGCGCGGTGCGCTTGTCCACCATGCCGTGCTCGCCGTTGAGGATGCCGTTGTCGCTCATGAAAACGATGATGGTGTTATCCAGTTCGCCGCGCGCGCGGAGCAGCTCGTAGAGGCGGCCCACGCTGTCATCGAGCGAGAGAATCGTGCCCCAATAGGCGCGCGTCATCGCTTCGAAGTCCTTCACCGCGGCGGGCGAGTCGTCGGGGAATTTCTTCCGCCAATCGAAGAGCGGTCCGTAGATGCCGTGCCAGGTGTTGAGCCGCTCGCGGATCCACGAGGGTTTGTCATCGAGCATGAACGCGGTCTCCGGATAGGGCACGCGGACGGAGTCGAAGGCCCTTTCGTATTTCGGCTCGGGGAGGTAGAAACTGTGTGGGGCTTTGTGGCCGATCATCATGAGCCAGGGCTTGCCGTCCCGCGGCCGGGAGAGCCACTCCTCAGCCATGTCGGTGACGACGGTGGTGTAGTAGCCTTTAACGACCTCGCGCTTCTGGCCGTGGAAATTGAATTCGGTGTCGAAGTATTTTCCCTGCCCTTTGTGGGTCACGAACCAGTTGAAGCCGGGGCGCGGATCGTCGTTGTTCTCGCCCATGTGCCATTTGCCGAAATAGGCGGTGTCGTAGCCGGCGGCCTGCAGCACGGCAGGGAAGCTTTTCAGCCCGGCGGGATACTCTGTGAAGTTATTGGTCACGCCATGCGCGTGGGCGTAGAGCCCGCTCAGGATGCTCGCGCGGCTCGGCGAGCAGAGCGACGTCGTGCAAAACGCGTTTTTAAAATGCACGCCTTCCCGCCCGAGGCGATCGATGTGCGGAGTCTTGAGGTGCTTGTTGCCGGCGAGGCCGAGCGCGTCCCAGCGCTGGTCGTCGGTCAGGATGAAAAGTATATTGGGCGAGCGGTCCGCGGCGGCGAAAGCGCTGGCGGCGAGGGCGACGGCGAGAACGCCGAGGAGTGATCGGATGGGGGGCATGGGAAGGGGTGAACGTGATGGGCTGGGGCTTAACGAACCTGCCCTTGCTCGCGGACCTGGGCCAAGAGGCGGGTCAATTCCGCGACCTTATCGGGGTGGTTCGCGTAGAGATTATTTTTCTGACCGAGGTCGCGGGCGAGGTCGTAGAGTTCGCCGGGGTGGTCGTTTTTCGCGTAGCCGTTTTCTTCGTTCACCCAATCGGGCACGCGGGAATGGGCGCCGGTTTTCGCGGCGATCAGGACCCAGTTCTCGTGGCGGATCGCATAGGCATCCTTGAAGGTGTTGTGCACGATCGTGCGGCGGGGGCCGGGCGCGTTGGTTTTCCAGACCGGTAGCAGGTTGTAGCTGTCGGGCGCGGCCCCGGCCGGCACGTCGGCTCCGGCTGCGGCTGCGAGCGTGGCCATGAGGTCTACCTGACCGACCAAGGCGTGACTCACGCTGGCCGCCGGCACGACCCCGGGCCATTTCACGATGAACGGCACGCGATGTCCGCCCTCGTAGATGTCGCGTTTGAGTCCGCGCAACGGGCCGGAACTGCGGTGCTGGAACGCGCGGACGCGCTCATAGGCGTAGTGCTCGGCGCCGTTGTCGGCGGAGAAAATCACGATCGTGTTCTCCGCGAACCCGTGCTCCTCCAGCGCGCGCAAAATCCGGCCGACCGCGGCATCGGTCTGCACCATGAAATCCCCGTAGCCGCCGGCCTGCGACTTGCCGCGATACTCCTCGGTCGGGACGATCGGGGCGTGCGGTGAGTTGAAGGGCGCGTAGAGGAAGAACGGCTCGTTCCGGCCCTGCTGCGCCGCGATCCAATCGACGGCCTTCCCGGTGAGGCGCGGGACGACGGCGTAAAAGTCCCAGCCCGGCGTCATCGGTCCGGGCCGCGCCTCCCAATTGCCCTCCGCGGTCTGGGGCGTGATTTTCAGCGGGACGCTGGGGTGGGTGATAACGCGGTCGTTTTCAAACCAAGCGTAGGGCGGGAAGTTCGGGACATCGTCGCCGAAGTAATAGTCGAAGCCGTGCGAGAGCGGCCCGCCGGAGATGGGTTTGGACCAGTCAAAATCTTCGGGCGCGTAGATTTTATCCGAACTCTTTCCGGCGGCTTTTGGTTCCGCACCGGGCTTTAGGATGTCGTTCCAATTCCAGCCCAAATGCCATTTGCCGACGCAGGCCGTGCGATAGCCCCGCCGCTTCAAAATTTCGGGCAGGGTGATCTCGGCGGCGTCGAGGGCCGGCGGGCCGAAGGAATTCACGATGCCGTGAAACTTACGCCAGTGAAACCGCCCGGTCAGGAGCGCGTAGCGGCTCGGCGTGCAGACGCCCGAGGAACTGTGCGCGTCGGTGAAACGCATGCCCTCGCGCGCGAGCCGGTCGAGATTTGGGGTGGGGATCTTCGACCCGGGATTTTGGATGCCGAGGTCGCCGTAGCCCATGTCGTCGGCGTAGAGGATGACGATGTTGGGCCGTTCGGCCGCGTGCGTACAGACGGTCGCGACGGCCAAGAAAAGAAACGTAGCCGGGATGCGCAAAAGACGGTTCATAGCGAAAGTGGGTTCGGAGAAGCTTGGGGCGAAGCCAGGGTGATCGCCGGCGCCGAGGGTCAGCGCAACGGCAGGTTGAGTTAGTCGCGGTCGGGGCGGCGCGGGGCGAGCGGGAAATCGGGATTCTCGGTGCGGGCGGAAGTGAGCAGGGCGGTGAGGCGGGCGGCGATCTCGGGTTGGGCGGAGGCGAGGTTTTCTTTTTCGCCGATATCGTCGCGGATCTGGTAGAGCTCGGCCGGTCGGTTGGCGGCGGCGCGGTAGAGTTTCCAGTCGCCCTCGCGGACGGCCTGTTGCGGGGCGGCTTCCCAGTAGTGATGGCTGCGCCGAATCTGCCGAGCGGGCGGGCCGAGCAGCGTGGGAACAAGCGAAACGCCGTCGATGGCGGTGGGTGGATCGGCGCGGGCGAGTTCGGCAAGGGTCGGTGCCATATCGGCAAAATCCGAGACGAGATCGGAGGTGCGTCCGGGAGCGATGCGACCGGGCCAGCGGGCGATGAAAGGCACGCGAATGCCGCCTTCGTAAAGGGTGAACTTGAGGCCCCGCAACGGGCCGGCGCTTTGAAAAAACTCGGGGTCTTGGCCGCCGGCGGTGATCGGGCCGTTGTCGCTGGTGAAGATGACGAGGGTGTTTTCGGAAAGTTTGAGTTCGTCGAGCAAGTCGAGCAGTCGGCCGATATCGCGGTCGAGGCGGGTGATCATCGCGGCGCGGACGGCGCGGGGTTCGTGCTGGGGGGCGTAAGTTTTTCCGCCGGGAAACGGTTTGGGCTCGGGCCAGCGGTCGCGATATTCGGCGAGCGAATCGGCGGGGACGGCGACCTCGGCATGCGGCGTCGTGAAGGCGCCGAAAAAGAAGAACGGGCGGTCTTGGTGGCGGCGGACGAAATCGAGCGTTTCGCGGATGAACAGGTCTTGCGAATACAGGGCGCGGCCGCCGGCGGCGTTTTCCGGGATTTCGACGCGCTGGCCGTTTTTCCAAAGGTGGTCGGGGTAGTGGGTGTGGGCGTGGGTCTGGTCGATGTAGCCAAAGAATTCGTCGATGCCCTGAGCGGCGGGCGCGCCCGTGCTTTCGAGCGTGCCGAGGCCCCACTTGCCCACGCCGCCGGTGGCGTAACCGGCGGCCTTAAGCGCGGAGGGGAACGTGCGGTCGGTGGCGCGGAGGGGAAGTTTGCTGTTGGCGCGGATGGGGGCGTGGCCGCCGTGCAGCCCGGTGAAGAGCACGGTGCGCGAAGGCTGGCACGAGGGCGCGCCGGCGTAGTGCTGGGTGAAGCGAATGCCCTCCTGCGCCATGCGATCGAGGCGGGGCGTGCGGATGAGTTTCTGGCCGTAGCTCCCGAGGTCGCCGTAGCCGAGATCGTCGGCCAGTAGGTAGATGATGTTGGGTGGGCGGCTGG
>Ga0209550_10005272_pt1 | contig 12134 bp, 13 predicted proteins | sample LauGreSuBDMM15SN_2_FD_187567 | JGI IMG/M metagenome (GOLD analysis project Ga0209550, IMG submission 187567) | Freshwater lake microbial communities from Lake Michigan, USA - Su13.BD.MM15.SN (SPAdes) (version 5) | ecosystem: Environmental > Aquatic > Freshwater > Lake | place: Lake Michigan... | reverse complement strand
ATTTAATACTATTAATATATATTAATTTTAAAATCCTTTTGATAATGGAAATTTAAGATTTGTTGGTACAATATTTCTATCACATAAAAGAGGAGTAACTGAAATATTATTATTACATTCACCATTAATTCTATTAGAAACATTTGGATAAATATCACATGATATAAATTTTTCATTTGAACATTTTGTTAAATTTCTAGTAGTTCCTCTTAAATTATCTTCAATTGCTGCTAATTCTACAAATGATTTTGGTCCAAGATTTATAGTAGCAAGTTTATTAATATCACAAGAATTACAACCAACTGTTTTTTCTTGATTAGAACAAGGTAGATCAGTTGCTAATTTAAATTTTGGATTTACGTGATAATCTAAAAACATACTATAATCACCTGGATATATTGATGTTTTAATTTTTTCACTAATTGCACATGTATCATGAATTAATCTAGAGTTTATTCCTGACATTTATATAATATATATTAGATATTAATTTTTATTCTAGAATTTTTTATTTAAATATCTTGTATCTTTTGGAAATTCATTAGAACCATAAACCGGATTTTGATAATTTCTATAAGTAAAATGAAAACGATCTAATTCTTTATCTCTTGAAGAACCATTAACATCACGAGTTGCATCACCATATTTTATTTGACTTAAATTATTTATATTGCCAAAACCTGTACTAATTTTTGATCCAGGTAAAAGATATTCAGAATAATCTAAATTTCTTCTTCTATCATTGGTTAACTTGAAAATTCGACCATCATTTGATTTAAATTCTGGTATTTCAGCCACTTTTGAATATTCTGGTATTTTAAATTCACTTTCAATACTTACTTTTTTTGAAAAATCATTTGGATTGCCAATTGTACTTTGTCTAAAACCATTTGAATTAGAACTAATTGGATTACAACTATTTTGGTTTCTAGTTGTGCCTTGTCTAAAAACATTTGTACTTGGAAAATATTTTTCATCAAAATTGTCTGTTGGATTTTTTTTTAATGATGCTTCAATTTTATTTCTTGTATATGAAGTATTCTGATTAATATCTTTATTTATTAATTTACTATTAGCTCCATATAATATAGAATTAGTTTTATTTAATGTATTATCGTCATTATAAAATCTAAACAATGGTTGTTCAAAAGAACGTTCATTGGTAAAATATTTTAGTTTGCCATTTGAATTATTTTGATCTGGTTGTGTTTTATCAATTATTTCACTCATTTATAATATTATAATATATAATATATAATATTTTATTAAATATAAAATATTATTTATTTAGTATATCTTATATCTCGATATTTTTCACATTCTATTCCATCATATTTACATTTTGACATATTTCCATCATATAAAAAATCTAAAAATTTTTCTCTTTTATTTACTATTGATGTTATTGGCATTGTTATAAAATTTCTTAATCTCGTTTTACTACTTAAATCATTTTCATTTTCATAAAAATTCCAATATAAATTATTTTTAATTATTTCTTCTTTATCATCTTCACACGCTTCCATATTTGAATTTTTATCTAAAACTAATAGATTACTCATTGGATTATTTATAGTTGATCTTCTACATTTTAAATAATCTTTTATTTTAAACTTCTTAAATTCTGTATCCTCATACTTTGTATAAACAAAACCAACTACATTAATTAATAAAATTCCTATAAAACATATATATGCCCATTTATATCTTGCAAATAATATAAATATTATAAAACTTATTAAAAAATATCTTGTTATTGCATTAAAATTATTATTTATTTTTGTCGGATAAAAATCTACTATTTTACTAAATAACACTTTTGGATCATAAATCCAAAATTTCTCTTCATCTTCCATATCTTCCATTATTTAATTATTAATTAGATAATTATTTATTTAATCTACATTTGTTTCTATTTTTAATTTTGAAAAATAATCTTCCATCTCTTTAATTTGTTCTGGAGTTAAATCTTTATCTTCTTTTTTTTCATTTGGTTTTGTATTAACCATTCCAGTTACTCCTGATATTAATGAACCAATATTTGTTAAATCTAAATTATTATTTGAACCATTTAATTGTTCTAATATATCTGGTGACATTTTTCCCATCATTTTTGTAATCATATCCTCTGGATTAATTTTAGACATATCTAATTTTGATAATTCATTTGTAAATTTCTTATCTGTAACTAAACCCATTAATGATCCTACTATTTCTGTAGCATCTATTTCTCCTGAAACTATCATTTTTTGATATTTTTCACCAAGTTCTTTTGTAACATCTAAAACTTGATCAGTTGATTCAAGATTACTCATAGTTTTTGTAATATCATCCATTAAATTTGACATTAATACACTATTTTTTTTACTTTCTAATCCTGGCATTAATGTATTTAACATTTTATTCATATCTAAATCTTCAATATTTTCAGATCCATTTAGCAATCCTTGCATCATTTCTCCAATTTTACTTATATCTAAATTATTCATATTTAAATTATTTTTTTTTATATTTTTTCTTCGATTTACATTTTTTTCTTTTTCTTCAACTTTTTCTTCGATTTTTTCTAAAGTTAATAATTTTTCTAATTCACTTGTTAATGTATTAATTATAGCATCATTCTTTTCAACATGTGCTGTCTCTAATAATAAAAAAATACTATGAACAAATTTCCAATATTCATTTTTTGATTCTTCTGTCAAATTATCATAAATATTACTCATAAATAATGATCCTTTTAACTCCTTTACTAATTTATCTTTTTTTTTTAAAATAAAATATCTTGTTAATTTAATATCTTTACGAATTTCTTCATGATTTTCTATAAATTTTTTCCAAAATATCTTTTCACTTGTATTTATATCTGATTCTGATAATATATCTAAGTTTATATAAGATTCACTTTGTTCTAATAATAGTGAAAAAAAATCACATTTTCTTGTATTTATATCATCAATATTATCTGGTGTTAAATTATAATTTTGCATTATATTTAAAATAAATATCTTATTATTTTAAATATCTTTTTTATCAATATTTATTTATTCTCTATTTTTTTCATCGCATAAATATTTGATAATGTTGATAAATTTTCTAAATATCCAAATAAATTATCTTTGCTAGTTTCTGATAATTGAATAAATAGTTTCTTTATTATTATTATTATTTCTACAAATTTATTTGTTTTATCTATTTCTTCATCCATTTTGTAAAAAAAATCATAATCTCTAGATGATATTTTATCATAAAAATTATCATTACTAAAAATATATCCAGAAAACATTTCTATTCCTATTTCTTTATTTGTAGAAATACCTGTATCTATTAAATTCTTATATGATAATAATTTACTTCTGTTATCATCATTTACTTCTACATTTTTAATAATTAATAATAATTCCATTAAAAATGTATTTAATTCATCATTGAATATCGTAACAATTTCTGTTTTTGTCAATTTTAATAATTCATCCATTTTTATAGATATCTTATATTTATATATTTAAATACTTTTTTAATATAAATTTTTAACTTGTAAATTTTTTATTTAAATTTAAAATATTATCTATTTGATGTGTTCTATTTTTTAATAACTCTGATAATTTTTCTGTTTGTAATTTTTCATTAATTTTGTTATCTTTAATAATTTTGCTTATATCATCTGTAATAAACATTTCATTTAATTTATTAAATTGAACTATTTTTTTATTTAATTCATCATCATCATTATCTGTTAATGATATATAATTTATATCTATTGTATTTGAAAGTATTTTATCAGGAGTAAATTTAGGATTTTTCACAACTGAAATATTATTTGTTTTTAAATTGATAAATTCTTGAGAATTTATCCATGTAAAAACTTCTTTTCCTACTAAAGGTTTATTCATACCTTTCACTATTAATGTTGGTACTTTTTCAATTATATCAGGTAGTTTAACTTGAGTATCATCTACTAATATATATTTAAAATTATCATTTAATCCATTTAATTGTATCAATGATACTAATTTTAAACAATGTTCGCACTTATTACTATAAAATAATATATGTTTACTGAGTGACATTAATAGTATATTACCATATATTTTTTTTATTTATTTTAACTCAATTAATATCTAAATATTTATTAATGACATCTTTTAATATTCTTGATATCCAACTTTTAAATAAAAAAAAATATATAGTTCTATTTTCTGGTCTAGAATTTAGTCCTATTGAAAATATTGTGAATGAATTAAGTAAAGATTTTAATGCAATAATTCTTAATTTTTTACATTTAGAACTTGATGATACTCTTGATGTAATTAATAATAGAATTAATGATTTATTAAATAAAAAATCTCAAGCTATATTTATAATTGCTAAAACATTTCCATCAAATAAAATAAAAATACCAATAGATTTACATATCAATATTAGTCTAAATAAAAATTTTATTTTAAATTTAGATCCACTTAAAAGAGAAAATCTTCCAGATCTATATACTAAATCATTAAAAGAAAATCGTATAAATAAATATATTAATTTAAAAAAAGATTATGATCTGAATGAGATAATTGATGAGATTTTTAATTTTATTATAGATGATCTAGAAAAAAAAATATATGGTGATAAGTATCATATATTAAGTCATAAATTTTATAATAATACATCTTCTGAAACATCTTCTGAAACATCAAAATTAGTTTTTAATCCTAAATCTTTATCACGAGATGAAAAAAATAAAATTGCTACTGAAAATGCTGAAAAAGAAATTCAAGATAGTATTGATAATGATGAAGATGATAATACTTCGGATACAGATTTAGAAGATTTAGATGATATACTTGAAAGTGAAGTTAGAATATTTGGTTCTAGATAATAAAAAAATAAATTATCTTGATTTTTTATTTAATAAATTATAAATTATCTTTATATGTAAACATATATTCTATTAATTCTTCATGATATTGCCATTGACTAACGTCCCATGTATATAAATTACCATGAATTGGATTATATATTGATGCTTTATTAATTTCTAGACCTTTTCTTCTTGCGAGAGCAACATAGGCCAATACTTGAATCAACATCTCTACTTTTGGTTTTGATTCAGTATATGCTTTAATTTCTATTATATGGTCATCTATTAACATATCTATAATACCTTTTATCTGTGTACTATCATCTCGAATAGTATATTGAGAAAATATATTAGAAGAATCTTGATCTTTTACAAGCATAGCACATGCTATTTCTATACTATAAAGCCAATCTTTATATTTTAATATATCATCTCGATTAATTTTTTTATTTATAAAATCTTCATTAAAATTAATTAAATGTTGTAAAGATGATCTACCTCTAGAAATACCTTTTATTAATGATACAACAAATAAATCAAAAATTATATCAGAACTAGATTTATTTGAGACATAAGATTTATATGCAGATATAAAATTATCTTTTTGATATTTTAATATCTTTCCTTTAACTTCTAATCCAAGATCAAAATAATTCTTTAGTTTATTAATATATTCATCCGATTTGTTAGATAGTCTTGTTCCATATTTATTGTCAATATATTCTCTTATAAAAGGATCTTGTAATTTATTTACATAATTTTTAACTTCAGATAGACATAACATAATATAATCATGATGATCAATATTTATTTTTTTAGATAATAAAATAGATCGTGAAACAAAAATTTCCATAAAATCACCAAAAATATTTGATATATTTGATATTAGTAAATTTCGTTCTTTAAAATATTCTGAAAAAAATATTGGAATTTCTAGATGTAAAAATGTTGTCGTATATATATTATTTTTATAATCAAATATATCTTTTCTTATTTTTTCAAAATCTTCATAATTAAAAGAATTAATAATATTTGTAACTGATTTTATATTTATTAATGGTAATATTGGTTGTGGTGCAATTAATTCTGCAATAGGTATATTTAAATTTAATATTTCTAAAAAATTATTTTGTGAAGTAATTTCTATTAAAAACTGAGATGGTTTATTTTTTGTATAACATAAAATTAAGTTTTTTTTTGCTCTTGTAATTCCTACATAAAATAATCTTCTTTCTTCCTCTATATTTGTCGCCATAATTGATGGAAAAACTCCTTGATTTAGATCTAAGATAAAAACATTTTTAAATTCGAGTCCTTTAGTTCCATGAATAGTTGAAAGAATTATTCGATTTTTAATTCTTTGAATATTTTCTCTTGTAATTTTATTATCATTAATTGTTTCCATATAATATGTTGGTATTTTTTTTTCTGCTAATGCTGACTCCATTTTTTGTAATGTAGAATTATTTCTCGATATAATTACAATATCATGCAGACTAATATCAGAATCTAATTTTATATATTGTATATATATTGAATCTACAAAATATTTAATTTGATCATATTGATTTTGAAAAGCCATTAATTTTATTTTTTTAAGTTTTTCATTTGACATTGATATTAATTGTTTATCTAATTTATCTATATTAAATGATAAAACTGTATTTGCTAAACTTATTATATTTTTTTGTGAACGATAATTTCTATTTAAATAAAAATAATGTGAATTTTCGTAAGTATTTGTAAAATCTAAAATATATTTAATATTTGTTTTTCTAAATGTATAAATATTTTGTTGATCATCACCAACAGTTACTAATAAATTTGCATTTATAAATAGTGTTTTTATAATATTTTCTTGAATTTCATTTATATCTTGATACTCATCAATAAATATATATTTATAAATATTTTTATTTGATTTTAATAAATTTAAAAAATCATATAAATATTTTTCTATATTGTCTTCAATAGTATTTGATTCTATAGATAAATGTTTTTTAACAGTTTTATATGAAATACTATGAAAAGTACCTATAGTCATTTTAGATATTTCTTTTTCAGATAAATACTCTCCTAACCTATCTATTAATTCTCCTGCAGCATTTTTTGTAAAAGTTGTCACAAAAAAATCTTCTGGATTACAATTTAGACATTTAATCATATATGCTATTTTAGATATAATTGTTGTTGATTTACCAGAACCTGCACATGCAATAATGCACATTGCATATTTTGAATTTAGAAATTTATTATTAGTCACTATTGATAATTGTTCTTCATTTAAATTTTTTAAATATAAATTGTTCATTATTAATTTATATTTATCAACTCTATAAATATTTAAAAATAATAACATTAATTAAATTTTATTATTTTATATATTTTATTACTTTTAATATTTATGAATAAATATTAAAAAATTGATTAAATTTTATTTTATTAGATATAAATAAATATGTCTATATCTATTATAAAATGTCTGACATTAAATATAAACTTGTTGAAAAAAATAACCCAATTGATGGTTTTGGATCTAATTTTTTAAAATTTAAATTATATGGTAAAGATATTAATTATATAATTGTTAATACACTAGTGCGAGTTGGTCTTAGCCTAGTTGGATCTTTTGCATGGAATCCAGAATTTATTATTATTGAACGTAATAATTCTATTTTTAATCAAGATTATATGCGATTAAGATTATCAAATATTCCAATTATAAATAAAGATTATAATAATATGATTGTACCAAATAATCCTGATTTAGTTTCTAAATATGTAGATTTAGAATTATTAGCAAATACATCAATATTTAGTTTACAAAAAAATAATTTAGAAGAACTAGAACAAATTGAAACAAAAAAAAAGGAATTATTAAATAACTTGCATATGTATATAGAAGCAAGAAATAGAAGTAATGATGTTATGAATGTAACAACAAATGAAAAATTTACATCATTTTTTATAGATGATAAAAAAATACCAGATATATATCCAAAAGAAGTACTATTAATTCAACTTAAACCTGGTGAAGATTTTATATGTTCTGCAGTAGCTGATTTAAATATTCCGATGTTTAATAATATATATTCTTCAGTAAATATTTTTGCATATGATCAAACTTCAGATAATGATTTTACAATAACAGTAGAATCACAAAGACAAATATCAGAAGAAGATATTGTTAGAAGATGTTGTTATGTTATAATTAAAAAATTAAAAAATATTGAAAAAATTTTATTAGAAAAATTACAGATTGAACAAATATCAAATCCAGAAGTAGAATATGATGCTGAACTTTCTATAGAAAATGAAAATCATACATTAGGTAATCTCTTAACACGCGGTCTACAAGACCATCCTAAAATTGCTTTTTGTGGATATAAAATAGATCATCCAGAAATAAATGAATTAGTTATAAAATATAAAACAGAAGGTAAACCATTTTCAAAAATAATATCGGATACAGTTAAAAATTTATGTGATACTTATGACAAAATTGCATCATTAATTAAATAATATTTCTTTAGTTTAATATAATATTTGCTTGAAAATCTAATTTACTATTTTCATTTGGATAACCAATAGGATTACATAAAAATGGTATTCCATCTATTATTACATTAGAAGGTGTATGAGTATGTCCATATATCCAACATTTTATTTTATCTTTTTGTGTTTCAATTAAATTATCCATATTACAATAAAACCATTGATTATAAGGTTGCATTTGTTGAGTTTTATATTTTACATCAATTAATGAACTAGAAGGCACATGATGTGTTATTATAACACATTTTTCATTATTTTGTAAAGTATCTTCTAAAAAATTAACACTTGACATATTTAACCTATTATATTGAATACAGTCAAAATTAGGAATATTATAAATATCATTTATTTCGTAATTTGGATTCGTAATTTTAGACCATAATGTAGTTCCAATAAAACAATAATTATCATAAATTTCATAATTATTATTTAAAAAACTAATATTATTAAACTTTTGAAAATAATCTTTCATAAAATCATTTGTTTCTTGTATAGACTTTGTTTTATTATAATATTCATGATTTCCTGGAATAATAAATATTTTTTTGAAATTTTGACTTGTAAAATTCATAAAAATATCATAATTAGACTGATATGGATTACCAATATCACCTGCTAATACACATATTTCGTCCATTCCTGGTGGAATTTTTTTTATAAATTGTTCTATTTTATTAGGTTTAATAAATTCAAGATGTAAATCAGAAAAATATCTTAAAATCATATTATTATATTATAATAATATAATTTTATATAATATAGCTAATTACAAATTTCTTTTTTGTGGAATTTCAAATTGATATATTACTTCTGATTCATCATTTATAAATAATACTATCATCTTGTTATTTATTATTTTATGAATTGTATATCCACATTTATCATATACAAAATTACTTTGAAATATTTTACTTACATAACTTTTTTGTGATCCAGCTCCAGAAATAATATATTCTATTCCACTATCTGTTAAATGTTCCAAGTTATGACAATGACCACAAATATACATATCTACTCTATATTTAGAAAACAATGGTTTTAATAAATTAATTAAATTACTATTAGAACCATGATAACCTGATGAATACAAGTTATAATGCCCGATAACTATTAACCAATCAGCATCAGAATTAGAAAGTACATTTTCTAACCATTCTAACTGTTTTTTTGATGATTTTGCATCTAAATTATTTGCCTTAATTAAGTATGATGGTATATACATTAATGATGTCATTAATTCTAATTCAACAGTGTCTAAACAAACAATATGTAATTTTTTATTATCAAATTTATGTATAACATGATAATATCTTGAAGGCATAGTCCATCTATTATCTTTTTTTTCTAGATAATACTCAATTTGAGCCATTGGATTTGATAAATAATCATGATTACCTAATATTGAATACCAAGGACAATTTAATTTTTTTCCTTTAAAAATAGAAGAATATTTTGATACCCATTGTTCATCATCAGTAGATTCTACACCTGAAGGATAAAAATTATCTCCTAAACTTAATATAAAGTTAGGTTGATATTTTGTTTGTGATATATTATCCATTGATTTTGCGTTATTTAATAGTCCTCGAGTAAGTTTACCCCAATCACCTATAGTATAAAAAATAATACTCATTAATATAGATAAACATAAAAAATATTTATGATTTATATGCCATTTAATAATTTATATTAATTAATCTTAATTTAAAACTGCGTGAAAACTATTCCTAAAATTCGTTGATATAAAAGTAAACCTGCATCTTGAATTGGCAGAATATATGCATTAGTATTACCAACATTGTTATGTGAATGCCATAAACCAGGTGGTGTAATAAACATTGAACCTTCTTTCCAATATATTTTTTTTGCATTTATTATATTTCCATTATCGTCTAATTTATCACCTATTAAAGTATAAATATTTTCATTATCACTACATTTTATACATAAATCTAATGCAACTGAATTATGCTTATGTGGTTTTTGACTAGTTTTAGGTGGAAGTTCATTATATAATGTCCATAATACTGGAGTAATTGTATTTACACCTAATAATTCTGTATCTTTATTACTTAATAAAATACCTTTTCTATTATTATTTGGATTTGATAATTCATTTAGTTTATTAATAAGAAAATCATTTCTATAAATAGCAGTTTGAAATGTTTTTTTATATGCTTTATTGCCAAGATAATTAACTAGTGGACTATCATTTATATAATAAATTTGTAATTCTTCTCCAAGATTTTTTATTTTTAATGAATTAAAACAAGGACTAATTAGAATATCTCCAGAATATAATATTTCTTCATAGTTAGTATCAATGTTAATACTAGTTTCACCTTTTATAATATAAAAAATATGAGATGTACCATTAAAATCTATAATATCTTGATTATTATTGAGATCTATAATATCATTTTTATTTAATTTTATAAATGATGCTAATAAATTTGGGGTTGTTGATTTATGTGATACATTAAATACATTTGAAAAATCTATAATATTAATTCCATAATCACAATCATTTATATTTTTTTCACAAAAAGGAACATTGTTCAATTGTGGATTTACATTTTTTTCATACTCAAAAACAGAAATATAATTTTTATCCATAGATATATTTTTAATATATTTTATTTTTTAAATAAATTAAAAATATAATTTTTTAGATATAATATTACATAATTATAATTTTCTCATAATTAATGAAAGTTCTTTTTTATTTTCTTCAACTATTTCGTGATAATCATATGTTAAATCAGATATCATTGATATATATTCTTTTTTTGTTTTTGGATTACTTTCAAATTCTTCTATTTTTTTATTTAAAGCTGCTTCCTTTTTAGGATCAACTGTAATTCCATTTTCTTCTAAAATATCTTTTGCTATAAATAAATAATTTATTCCACGATCATACAAAAGTTCATTAATTGTATATTTATCTCTTGTTAACCATCTTGGTATATTATCATCATCTTTATCAAAAATTTGAACTCGATTATCTCTTCTGTTAGTATTTAAAATATTCATCCGATCTGGTTTAGCTGGATTAAAATGTTGATCTTTAATAAATTTTGTAATTGCTTGAGCTGGATTATTTACATAATCAATATAATGAGATAAAGGTACATCATAACCAGTATTTCTAAATGGTATAAATTCTACAACTTTTTTAAGATCTTCTGCATTATTAACAGCTATAATTATTTGTTGATTATTTTGATTATTTTGAATATTAGTAGTATTATTAGTAGTATTATTAGTAGTATTATTAGTAGTATTATTAATATTGTTATTATTAATTAATTGGTCTTTTTTATAACATACTTTTTTATCAACATGATATTTTAGTCCATCAATTTTAGAAAATTCTTTAAAACAATTATTACACTGTAATTTATTATTAATTTTATATATTTTATTTTTTTTACATACCTGATTTGTTAAATGATATTTTAATGATTCTAATTTATTAAAATTTTTATAACAATCTTCACATTTATATTTTTTTACTTTATTTTTAAAAAAAATTTCATCATTATAATATTGTTTTTTGAAAAAATCTTGCATGTATTCAATCTTATTGTATTTATTATATTTAATTATTATTTTATCTAATTTTTCAAGACATATTATGTTATCAATTATATTATGTTTAGATTTGCATATAAAACATTTTGTCATCTTTTATTTAAAATTAGTTATTATTATTTAAATAATTAATTTTTGC
>Ga0209550_10005270_pt1 | contig 12137 bp, 16 predicted proteins | sample LauGreSuBDMM15SN_2_FD_187567 | JGI IMG/M metagenome (GOLD analysis project Ga0209550, IMG submission 187567) | Freshwater lake microbial communities from Lake Michigan, USA - Su13.BD.MM15.SN (SPAdes) (version 5) | ecosystem: Environmental > Aquatic > Freshwater > Lake | place: Lake Michigan... | reverse complement strand
TTGATTGACGATGATTTTGAAAAAAATATTAAATATATATTAGCAATATTACTTTCTAAAGTAAAAAATGATATTAGTAAAATAAATGAAAATTCCATAACTATAAACATTCAAAAAGAATCGTTGCCTAGAAATCTTTCATTATATCGTGTTCTAGAATTTATCAAAGAAAAATTTTTAAATGGTACACCTCGTCACCATTTAGAAATAAGCGATGAAGAAATAAGCGATGAAGAAAAAGAAAAACAAAATGTAAAGCAATATAAAGTTGGTGATATACCAACTAATGATATACCAACTAATTTAGTAGATAACATAAATAAGTTATTTGATAAAATACTTGAAAAAAATGATAATACTAAACTTAGTCATTATTTTGGTTATCAGCCAACTGGGAGATATCGTCTTAAAATGAAAGGTTATGAAAGATTCTATAAAACATATGGAGGCAAACATAAACAACGCAAGTCTAGAAAGCGCAAAACCAAGAAGCGCAAATCTAAGAAGCGTCAAACGCGTATGTTATTATAATCTATGTTTTTCTGTATGATATTTATCGATTTCTCGTTCAATTTGTCTAATAAATAAACTTCAGAAATGATACTCTTATTTTCACTGTATTCCTTCAAATCGTCAAACAATTTACCATAATAGGATACAACATTCGGCTTTCCCAAGCAAATGCGATCGTTACAACCCGACCACTGATCTTTTTCAGGAATAATAATATTTCTTTCATTCAATTCATTAAAATAAGAGACATCTATTTTGTTGTGTAATTTTGTATCTGGGCGAATAATCATCGCATAGTCATATTCATCGATGTGTTTATCAAAAAGCATTGTTATTTGTTTTTTAGAGTATAGTGCCAAACACATGTTTTTTATCAAATATCGCGTTAATTCCGGACTCAATTGTTTTGACCAGCTCCCCAACTTTTTATAATATTCACTGAAATCAATACTTTTCTCGATTGTTTCTTGATCGTCAAAAAGAAGGTATTTGGGATTTAATATTTCAACATCTTCGTTATGATAATTATCCACATTTTCTCCACTCCAAGCGTTTCGATAAGGTCCGTTAATTTTATATGTGTGTATAAAAGTATCATAAAAAATAGAGGCCTCTTCAAGTGGTGTAAATAAATTAGTTTTTAATGAATCTATTGTTTTTTCAAGAGTTCTCGTTAATCCAAAAAAGATTATGGCAATTCTCATATATTACGCTTTTACAAATTTCCATAAATTATAATTAAAATAACGATATAAAGAGAATATGAAAAATCCAACACCAAGTGGTAATAAATTACAAAAGTAACTTATTAACAAAAAACACCCCGATAAGTATAATAAATTGCGTCTTTTGTAGAGAGACAAGTATAATCCATGTGATCCCATATTCCCATTATTTGAAGTTTCGATAAGTATTATTTCAATGTAAAACGGTATTAAATAAGTGAACTTCATTATTTTATTAAATACAAAATCTTTAATCCTTTTTTTAAATAACATATCATCGTCAATAAAGACAAGTCATTCCGTATTTTTGGATTGTTTACCTTCATCCTCCGACGAAAGGAAATACCTCGCCTCATCCTCCCCAAAACCTTACACGCTTGGTGCGCCTGCGACGTCTGCGATTTTTCCGTAAAGATTTGCGAGCCATAAAATATTAAAATATTAAATTTCTAAATCGAGGGAAACGAAAACCCGCATTCATAATCTTCCATATGTTTAGAAGGACGTGGTTTGTAAACAATCCTTTTTGCTTTACGTCTTGGTATACGCCTGGGAATGGGTCTACGTAAATATATTTTAAAAGAATACATATATTTAAATTATATTTACCCTTTACAACCTTTAAGGTTCATGGTGCCTACTTCGTCTGAACTACGACATCCATTCGAACCACACCATTGACAATAACCATCTGAACCATACCCCAAACAATTACTTTGACCCCGTAAATTACAGTTATTGCTATTGTCTGGGGTATTTGGTTTAAAATGAAACCGGAATCCTTCGCGGCGTCTAAAACTAAGTAAAACAATCAAAACAATTCCTGCCACCAATAAAGCTCGCATCGTGGATTTTTTCATATATTAGTATTATATTTTTATGCGTAATATCGATCAATGGAATCTGAAAAAGTTATATCAAAATTCCATGTAAAAAAATAATTAATATAGTAATTTATATAGTCAATTAATTCCATATATATTTTAAGATTAAAATTTTAAATCATTAGAATGTTACATTTCATATAATGCCTATCTCCTAAAATACTTCTCCTTCCATGTAACATTCTTTCGTCGTCAAAAATCAAAGCGTCGCCTCGTTCTAATTTTATTTCAGTCATGAGATTTGATAAAAAAATCTTATTATACAAAAAATCATCTAGTTCGCAAATGATTTTCCTTTTTTCTTCGTCGGTTTCGGATTTCATTAATTTTGTATGATTAAAACAAAAAACATAATTCCCATTTTCTACGCGTAAAATAGGCCGTGTAAATTCCGGGAAAGTCACTTCGCAATTAAATATTTTGTCGAATAAATTAGTATTTTTATAAATATCCCAGAATTTTATTAATTCCACCACAAGATTATTGTTAATGAGTGTCGTGTGGCCGCTGTATTGAGCTGGTTGTATACACACAAGTTCTGTGAGATTGGCATAATTCCTAGAATTATCTGTGTGTAATTTTAAAAAATTATCAGTGTTCCATGGCTGATCGCTGTTGGTTCCATCATATTTGACATTTACCCAAACATCATTGATTATATTTGTGTATTTTAAGTCATCTGCTTTTTGGGCTACTCCAATTTTTTTATTGAAATTTTCATAATAATCTATGATTTCTTCGTCAGAACCATTTGTATGTATAATCGTATAACCATTTAATTTTATTTCTTCCATATTATAAAACAAACTTAATTTTCTTGAACGCCTCTTTATTTTCTACGACGGCAAGTTTTACTTTTATCTCTCCTAAAATACCAAGCGGTTTAGAAATCATTTTCAGATCAGGTATGTAGATACATGTTTCCATTCCGACCGCATCATATTCTCTTTCTCCCTCTAAACATCGTTTCATGAGTTCGCAATTTCTCTGGACTTTTTTTATTGATTTCATCCTTTCGTTAATAAAATCAATGCGTTTCATCCAGGAAAGGCAAAATTCTTTACCAAATCCTTGTAACAATGCTAAATTAATAATATCCACTAGCCGGCGAATGGGGGATGTCACGTGCGCATATTCTACCCCTAGCATTTCGTGTTTTGATTTCTCTGTCACGTATTCCCCAAACCAATTCATCCATGTTCCAAAAATACTGGGGTGTTCCCGGGGCGCCGCTTCGCTTACTTTGCGAAAAATCCCGGTTTCAAGGTTGAGTGCGCATTGATGGTTCATAAATATCATTAAATAGACAATTAAACTATAGCTATCTGTGGGGATTTCCATGTCAAAGGAAACCATTGCCGCCATCCCCTGAACGACCGAAAGAATTCTTTTGTAATGTTTAGAAGATAACAGCGAAGATTCTTCGTAGACATAATTTTTTGATATTTTAACACATTTTTGTGAAAAGGTTACAGTATCCCGTATTTCCATAACATAAACATGGCGACTACAACCTTCTTTTAAACTACAAGCGTTTTCGAGAGGCGATGGCAACATATTACGTTTCTTATCAGGAAGATAAATAGTCGATACTTTTTCCGTCATCGCATCCCATAATTCAAACTTTTCCATAATATATGGGACATTAGCGATGTAAACGGAAATGACTGGTCGGTCGTTCTCATAATGAATACTGATGGCGTCATCAAAATCAGTTGTTGTCGCCGAGTCGATGGTGAAAATAAATCTATCTGTATTCGTTTCTTCTGTGAAGTCAATGTGTTTCGTTCGATGGTAAAATTCGTTTAATGATCCTACAAGATTTTTACGATAGAGTTCATATTCATAATATGCTTCTATACTATTTACCGAACCAATACAATGTTTCATAGTTCCATGTGAATCACAACTAACATCACAAATAACATATAAATCTTCGTTTACTTTTGAAAAAGAAGATTTAATAGAATAGGGGACCAAAAAGGGAGTTCCATCTTTTGGAAAGAATTTATATAACATTTTTCCTTTATGTCTTCCGTACGATTTTTTTAGAGTGAGGACCCCGATCATTTTTATTTAATTGTTTTTTTGTTTTTAAGTGGGTTCTCCGGCGCCTGAATAACCTAACCAATCGTCTAGTGTAAATTTAACAAAATCTTCAGGCAAATTCCAATTCTTGTAAGATAATTGAAATTTCACTCTTTTTGGGTTGATTTTATATGCTTCGCCCCAATTCCTTTCAGTAAATTCTTTTTTCATAATTTCCAAAAACTCTTCTTTTGTGTGGAGGTCTTTTGTAGCACCAATTCCAGTGTATAAAATTTTCGCGGATTTTACGGCGCCTGAATAAACCAACCAATCTTCTAATGTAAATTTAACAAAATCTTCAGGCAAATTCCAATTCTTAAAAGATAATTGGTAATCTAGTTGAAATCGTGCCCCCATTGGTGTTTTTTTGTATGCTTCCCCCCAATCTTTATCTATAAATTCTCTCTTCATAATTTCCAAAAACTCTTTTTCGGTGTGCGATTCTTTTGTCGCACCAATTCCATCATACAAAATCTCCATTACAAAACAATCGGATTATTTTTTATATCATTTTTAAATCTATATGTTGTATTCATCTTTTGTAGAAAATGTAGAAAATAGTAATCTGCGTGAGAAATCATATTCATAAATGTTTTGTATTTGAATTGAATTGCCGATGATTTTTCTTCAAATACTGTTTTATAACCCCATAACGAAGGTATATATAAACAATCTCCTGGTTTTAATGTAATGGGCAATGTTTTTTCGGAAGGAATGTCTCCTTCTATAAAAAATTTCATTTCATAATAATCTTTTTTTACTTTTGGTATATTTTCAGGCGGAACTAAAACTACATCCATGCTTCCTTGGGTAACCAGCAAATAATTTCTATAAGAAATATCATATTTGTAATCCATGCTTTCTGTTAATATGGAATATTCCGTGTACTGGTTTTCAAATCGATTCAATAAAGGACGTAAGAAATCATTTTCAAAAAAGGAAGACAGTCCATTTTCTTTTATAAAATCCATTCCATATGGACCTTGACCAATTTTTTCTATTGAATCGTAATTACATTTATTCATCAAGTTTTCGTTTTCCGTATCTATCTGAAAAAAAATAGGTTGCTTAAAATCACACATGATTTCCAATTTATCCTTTTTACCGCCTTCAAAAACGAGAACTTCCATGTCATTTGATATTTTGCGATGTTTACGGATATGTAGAAATAAAAGCGCAATCATAAAAAAAATGAAAATATCCAATAATTTCATTCTTTAAAAAGAGAATTAAAAACAAGAAACTTAACGTTTACCTCTGCGTTTTGTTTTCGATTTACGTTTGCGTAAACCACTGGAGATATTTAAACACCTATTTAAACCCATTCCTTCTTACCAAAGCCATTAAATTTAAATTTCCAGTATCAGACTGGAATGGGCATACATTATATAAATATATTTTGTAAAGAATCAAATATTGAACCTAGTTCATCTAGTAAAATATAAAACATACCATCACAGACATATATTTCCAAATTACTTCTTTTCCCATCAATTTCGACAGTAATGACATTTTTATCTTTTTCCCATGTAAATCCTGAAAGTTCTAAATAATAGTATATCAAATATATTTTAGAAATCACGTCTGCCTTTATCACTCTAAAATCCTTATTTTTTATTCCAGCAATAGGTTCTATAACATATTTACCCACGTGGTCAAAGAATTCTTTTGTAACTATCATCGCGCACGCGTACGGATATAACCCAAAGTATAAATATCTTTCATTAGATTCGCGTCTCAGTGGAGGCGGTAGTGGTGGTTCGTCGCAATCAACATGTGTAAGAAGTTCAAAAAGCCAAAAATCGGCACGTCTGTCATCCAAGAACTCCATTTTAAGTTTAAAATTAGTATTTAAATTTTCAATTTTATACAAAGTCACTATAAACACCGTCATCCAAGTGATGAATAATCATACGATTCATTAATTCTCGAACTGATTGGCTAATCTCGTCTTGATCTTCCAATTGAGGTTCTACGACTGTTACGAAAATTGGGATTGGTCTACAATCCCACGCCCATGGTATCTTCGCCTTTTTCGCAAGAGGTATATACCCTTTTCCGCTTTTAATATCGTCTATATACATTTTTACTTGCTTCTCGCTCCAAACTTCGGGTCCACGCCATTCAGGAACGTATTTTTCTAGCCATTTTCGCCGAGCACCTACATTTGAAACCATGCGAATATCGTTTCTTCCTCTCATTTTCTTTGCCGGTGGGTAAGGTGTAAATCCGCGCATTTTTACTCTACTTATTTTCAAAAACTTTTTTCAATTTTAATCCATCTTTGGGGCAATGAAAAACATCATGTAATTTTTGTCCCATTCATAACGTATCTTTAAAGGATTGTCTCGCGTTAAAGAAAATTGGATTTCCGGTGTTAATTTCGATGTGAGGCAATATTTGTGTACATACAATAAACTAAAAGAGAGGTCATATTCTTCTCCTTCGTTAATAGTAAATTCTGAAAGATCGTCAATGCGAATATTTACTTTCATCGACCCCAAGTCGCCTGATGTCCCCAGAACAATCTCTTTTTCCGAACAATGTAATTTTAATTCGTCTCCAAAGACAGATAACTGAGAAGTCAATTCACATATTTTTTTAGAAGGCAGCGAAAATTGAGCGTCATAATCACTTTCAGGAATACTCATAAGCTCACATTCATATTCAATCAAAGGAAGGCCAAAATGTTTATCGTAATCGCACTTTTTTTCGCCTACGATGGTATTTTCGCGCTTACAAATATGGACATCCAGTGTATCCGGTTCTCCTTCGTAAAAAAATTCTACACCAAATCCATCTTCTACCATCGACAAGACATTGGAAAGTATAGATGGATCCAAACAAATCATGCCGTGATCGCCTTCTTTTTTTTCATAGTAATAAAACCAATCTGACATTAATTTCGATTCATACAAACAAACGTGAGATGAGTCCATTCCTTGAATGTAGATATTATCGTCGTTAAAAAAGATACACAATGTTTTTGTAAAAAGGCGTAATTGTTGAAAAAGCGAAATAAAAAAAACGAGCTTTTCTTTTGTTTCAATGTGGAGTTTCATTTTATTATTTATCGTGACAAATGTTTAAATCTTTTTACATGTCAAAAATATAAATGTCTCTTAATGCTAGTTCGGTATTATTCGTGATATTTAGACGAGGAATTGAGAATTTAAATATGGCTAACGCGACAATGATAAAATACAGGTTCATTAAATAGACCGTATGACTTGTTTTTAATATTTTTCATTTACATCTTCAAATTCGTATACCGCTTTCAACATACTGGCCAAATCTTTTACGACATTTTTTAATTCTTTCAATTCGTTTTTCATTTCAATTATTTCACTTTCAATATTGGGGCGAGGTTCGATTGGAGTTGATTTCGACGATTTGTTTCTTCTTTCTATTGTTTGTCTAATACAGTTAACATCTAGTTTTGTTTGTTCAATTATTTCTTCCATGGAAATATTTTTTAAGTACATTTTGTAAGCAATCTCGCGACGTCGCGCGTTAATGCCTCCAATGCTTCTATTATGTAGTTGTGCTATTGTTTCAATATCGATGCGAGTTAATTCTTCCAACAAAGATGTTTCTTCTTCGTCTGTCCATTTTTGTCCCATGGCCGAAGGATAATCTTTTTCAGGATTTTGTATTTTCACCATCTTCGCGAATCCACTCATTTTATGATTAAAAAATAATTAAAAAAATTTTCAATTTAAAAGCTAGGATCCGTTAACGCGCTCTAACCAATTGAGCTACAAGGGCTTTATTAGTGCCCCTGGTGGGGTTCGAACCCACTACCTCGTGCTAATGATGCAAAGTAATTGCTGCTAGATCCCAATGTCACTTAACTGGAGGAACACACCCAGTGAAAGAAGTGGGAATATATTAAATATATAATTCGCGTATTACTCATTAAAATACTTTACAAAAAGAATTTATGACTGTTTTATTTAATAAAGAAAAACTGTTCATTTTAAAACACGACGATTGTAATTATTTATTTCAATGTCATGTCGAAAACCCTAGATTAGATGTAGCCAAATTATTTACATTTGATTGGTTAAAGATTATTTTTTCAATACACGAAGAATTTATTGAAAAATATGAAATATTTCAAGAAGATGAAAATAATGCCAAAGTATTTGTGTTGTTGCGTCATTTTTTCAAAGATTTTGGGATTCCTCAACTTTTTTTTTATATAAATATCAAAATGGAAAAATCCTTGCCAAAAATTGTTATTTATCAAACAAACGAAACAAACTTGGATGGAATAAATGTAAAAGATTACTTACAGGTTCCGGTGAATGATTCGCGTGGAGATGTAAATGTCACGCAATCAACCGCTTTCGTCGAAGCAAAGGTCAAGCTAGAGTATTTTATTCCACAAACCGAATTCATTGAAAAAATGGGAGTAATATTATGTACAAAAGTAATATTAAAAACAAAACGATTTATAGAAAACTTATAAGATAAAAAATGAACATGATCGAAAAAATGGAGTTTGAACGTTTCTATCAAACAATGGGTAATCTTTTTTTCTTCTGTAAGGTATCACTTATTTTCGTGACAGAAGGAGTAAAATATTTAGTAAATCGAGATTACCCGCAAACAGTAAAAAACATTGCGACGTCATTGACAAAAGAAAATATTTTATACACCAAAATGTTTCAATCGGTTGCGTTAAATCATTTAGTAGACAATATTATTAATAATGAAATACTCAAATACACCGACTCCGCTCCTTACACAGAAGACGACGTTGATTATGAAATATTTGAAAAACTACAAGAATATTTGGATATAGATTTGGAGAATCTTCCTCAACCTATCAATTCGGGGATGATATCTTTGGTATATAAAATGAAATTGAACGAAGAATATAAATCAGAATTGACTGGATCACATGCTATTGTGAAAATAAAAAGAAAAAACATAGAACATCGGTTATACGATGGCATTGATAAATTGCGATTTTTTGGATGGGTATGTTCTTTCATACCCTTTTTAAGAATGATGCATATCCCTGTCATTCTTGAAAAAATGTGCGCAAATTTGAATGATCAACTTGATTTTCAAAAAGAGATTAAGCATATTCTTGAAACACGCGAAGCATGTAAACATATGGATTACATAAAAGTACCCAATGTTTTCATGAAAATAGATAACGCGATCATCATGGAATATTTGGAAGGAGTGCCTATCACCAAAGTCAATAAAAGTGATTATGAAATGTATGGAAAGATGATTATTAAATATGCTTTTGCCTCCTTTTTCCACGGGATCGCACACGGAGATTTACATAGTGGAAATATTTTATTTATGAAAGAGCAAGAGCAATTAAAGATAGGGATTATCGATTTTGGATTAATGGTGAGATTAGATGAAAATGTGAAAAAAAATATATCCAATGTTTTTCCAGATCTTTTTACAAAATCAGGAGCATATCTGGCAAAAAAGATTTTTGTGAATTTGGTGGAACATGATGAGTTTTTTCATTCCGTGAGCGAAAAAGAGATTGATGAAATGTGTGAACTAGGTGGAAAATTGATTGATGAATTCAAAGAACACAAGAAATCTTTTTATGAATCCGTTAGTGAAATCATCCTTTATTTAAATAGATGTATTGAAAAGAAAAATGGCAAAATAAATGATGATTACGCAAAATTACAAATAGCCTTCGCAATGACACACGGGTTATCTCTTGAATTATTCAAAGACAACTATATTAATTGTATGAACGAAGTTATGAATGAGTTATTTCATTACAATGTTTTTATTGAATAAAAAAAATTGAAATAAAAACCGATTAATACAACATAATAAAAACATGCCAAAAACATCAGCAGAGTTAACACAACAAGCAGCGGGTTTTATGTTGGCGGCAGCAAATGCGGCAAAAAGAGAAATGAAGGAAAAACAAACCGCGACAAAAACAGTTACAAAAACAGTTACAAAAACAACCGTAACAACTAAAAAAGAAAAAAAATAAACAGCTTCATCACAGCACAATTAATACGAGAGTTATATCTATCAATAAGATTAAGAATTCAATTTTAACGTTCTTTTAGCATTTTCTCGACTTCATAATATATGTTTTACCAAAGTTCCCGTGACCCACTCTCGAGGTTTAAATGCCGACACATTATCAAAATGATTGACTATGCGAGAATTAAACATACTTTTTTTAACAAACGTTCCTATAACAATCATCTTTAAGGTATGTCTCGGGTTGGTATATGTTATTCTTTTCCGGGAATAAGGTCTTCGTTGCCATAATAGTAGCTTTTAAATAGTATTCAAATTATACAATGATTAACAATTTTAAAATAATAAAAACAATGCCATCACGGCACAATTATTAAACACCAGCGAGTTCATGTCTTCAATCAAGTCTTCGTCCATTTTCGTCCCGAAGAGGATGTCCATAAATTCCGGACCATAATTCGTGGTCATGTCTTTATGATGGTGAAAGTGGGATGTTAGTTTTTCATCCGAGTGCCAATTGAACGCGTGGTGTGTCGCATATATGAGAGACCAATATAAAACAATATAATAATTGAATATGCGTATTCCACCCATTTTTTCAAAAAGAATATTGATGGGTATTAAGATGGAACCACCGAAGATGACAAAATCCATGTATATGTATTCAACAAGACGCCATATTAGTTTTTGAGAAATAGAATGGTCGTGATGTTTAGGGTGATAATTCATGAATATTTTCTTTCCCCACGGTTGATGAGAGACAATATGGGAAAAATAAGACCAGCCAAACATGAAAAAAAGAGTGGACAGTGCCCATACCAAATTTTTATCTGTACTGCGATTGATAATAAAAATAAAGGTATATCCGAAAATCCCCAAAAGTAAATTTTTACGGTTGAATTTCATCATATTTTTTACGATTCCATCTTTTTTAAAATAATCAAATTTTTTCATTGTTAATCGCAAACTCTTCATTTGAAGTATCATTAGACTTTTTATCATAATTATAAATGTAAAAAGGGAACAACCTTTTACGAAAAAGGAAAAAAATACCGAAAACAAATAAAATATTGATAATGGCTGAATTCATGTTTTCAATCAAGTCTTCGTCCATTTTTGTGTCGAATATGATATCTATAATATCCGGACCATAATTACAATGTAAATATTCGTGGTGATGATAATGTGGATTCGGTGAAGGTAAAAAATGCCAATTTAGATGGTAAGATGCGTAGAGCAAAGCCCAGAAAAAGATTCCTCGGTAATTAAATAGTCTTATCTTAAACAAGTATTCAAAAAAAATACCGAGTGGGATGAGAACGACTCCTCCAAAAATAAAAATATCGATAAAGAATTCTAATAATCGGAATTGCCATTTTTGAGATAAAATTTTATCATGATGGTATTTATGAAGATTAAACCCGTCAAACCAATTTGTTTCATGAAAAGCCATGTGAGAATAATATGTCCATCCCATCATAAAAAACAATGTCAATAATGTTAAAAATGGGATTGTTTCGGTGTATCTATCGACAAAATAAACAGCAGTGTATCCTACAAGAATAAGTGGCAAATTGGTATAAGTATATAGTTTTAAATTATATAATAATCCGTTTTTTTTAATATACATAATTATGCGAGATAATTTAATTCAATAAATTCTTCTTTAATAGTTAAGAAGCAAAATTTTATGTGACAACACAAGATTAACATCCATAACCATTGATTATCTATTATTTCATTAACATATTTATTTTTATATTTAGGATCATCGTAATCGAAATAAAAATGTTTAAACAACATAACAATTAAACAATCAATAAATATGAGATATAAGTAATAATAATCTTTTACAGTAAGAATTGCTATAAACGTTACACAAAAAAAATAAATATAAATGTGTTGAAATGGGATAAAAAATAGAGTATCTTCTCCA
>Ga0209550_10005268_pt1 | contig 12139 bp, 11 predicted proteins | sample LauGreSuBDMM15SN_2_FD_187567 | JGI IMG/M metagenome (GOLD analysis project Ga0209550, IMG submission 187567) | Freshwater lake microbial communities from Lake Michigan, USA - Su13.BD.MM15.SN (SPAdes) (version 5) | ecosystem: Environmental > Aquatic > Freshwater > Lake | place: Lake Michigan... | reverse complement strand
GCATAGAACGGCGCGTCGGCGAGTGACGGCTCGATTTCCGGCTGCGGGGCGTTGGCCGTGGGTAGCGCATCCAGAGGCTTGCCGTCGCGAGCGGCGGCTTTCGAAATCAAGTCGGTCTCTGTTCGAATATCTTGGATGAAGGAGTCGAACGTGAACGGGGAGAGCAACAGAGAGGCGGAGATCAAGACCTCCTCCTCCTTCAGCTGAGCCACGCGTGCCTTCTCTTTCAGCACGGCGGCTTGAACATCGGCGAACACACTGCGCTTTTCGAGCTCCGCTTTCGTCTCTGACACCTCCTGCAGAAGCGACTTCAGCATGGCACTCTTTGCCTCGGCCGCCTCGGCACGAACGCGCAACTCTTGTGCACTCAGCTCGTCCATCAGCTGATCTGCGACTTGCGCCACGGCCCGACGACGCTCGTCGAAGTACGACAAAATCTGAGACTGCTCAGTGCAGTAACGCGAGACCTTGAACGCAACCTTGCCAACGCGACCAAGCAAATTGGAAAAAAAGCGGTCGCGTGTCCGCATGAGCGCGGTCGCGAGGCGCCAGGCAACCAAGACCAGCGCCAAGCGCCACACAATTTTGAGGCTCACGCCAAAGAGATCGAGGGCGACAAAGGCGGCCGAAGGTGAGGCCATGAAGCCATCTTTTAGATGCCACATGGCGAACCCGCGGTGCGCTATTGGCAGCCACTCAAGTGCGAGCTTTGGCGTACGCGTCCTGCGTAGCTGCGGCATTCCCGTAGCCATTCTGAGTTCCCAACTTGAGGTCATGATCATGCCATGGGCCGTGGAAGCCAACAGAAGAACGACCGCCCCGCGCATGTCTTCTTAAAACGTGCGACCCGAGAACAGTTCCGAGAACAGAGATTGCGTCAGGGTCGGATGCCTGTGGTCGGGCCGGCAAGACTGGGTTGACAGCAAAAGAGCACTTCGGGGATCGCAAATCTCCCCAAGAACTTGCATTTCACGTTACGTGCCGGTCGCATACAGCGTGTGTAACCAAAGTCTGTCTTGGTCCCCCTACAGATTGCGGCCTCACCGTCCGATTCGGGGCGCTCGGGCTTTCAGTCCAAAAAAAGCCACGCACCGGCGAGCGTCGGCGACGGATTTGGGCGCAGTTGCACGAGCGCGAGCGCCCGTCCTCAATGCCTGCCCCGCGCCTTCCACCAGGATGGGGTGGCCCCAAAGAGGGTTACGTGAGCAGCCCCGCAAAGCAGCAGCCGACGCCCGGTTCATCGTTTACGTCCGGCTCGTCGTCCCTTCTCTCGGCCACCGAGCCTCCAGTGCCGCCATGCGTGGCTGGTCTCGAGCATGGTGTCGTGTACTATGAGCATCCACACGCGCCGGCATTCGACCCGCGACTGCGTTCAAAGCCCGAGCGCGTTGAGGCCATTAAGGCCAAGGTGCCGTCTCTCGATTTCACCAAGCTTCGCGGCGGCCACCGCAAGCCTGCCGCTCCAGTCGCGCTGGCAGCGTTGAAGCAGGTGACGGCGAGTGGTGGGCAGCCCAAGCCGTCGGTGGGCTTGGCTGCCAAGATGGCAGCCAATCCGCCGTCGCCCAAGCCGCCGTCGCCCAAGCCGCCGCCGCCGCCGCCTGTAAACATGCAGCCCGCGATGCCGAGCTTTGCCGAGATGATGGCAAAGCCCAGCTTTGGCGCGGTGCTGCCCGAAATGGTCGAGGCCAAGGCGGTTTGGCCGGCAGCGTCGGCCGTGGCGGCATCGCCAGCGAAACCCGCTGCTGCTGCGGCCGCGAGCGCTACGCCGGGTTCCGCCTACACCCCCTGGGGGACGCGCAAGCCCGTGGGCACCACCAGCGCAGCAGAAATGCTTCGACAGCTCGCTGAGGCGGAGCAGTTTGCCGAGACTCCGGCCTCGGCCTTTGGGCACCTGGGCGCCGCCCCGCCCCGGCCGCCGCCGAGCAGCCAGAAACATCAGTCGCAGATGCCCGCATCGAAGCGGCCGCCGCGCGCCAAGACGGGCGGCATCGACTTCCTCGCGCGTCTCGAGCAGCTCGAACAGGAGCCCTTGTCGGAGCCGAGCGCGGCTGCTCCGTCTGCGGTGAATGCTCCGTCTGCTGTGGCTCTTCCGTCAGCTGCGGCCTCCGCCTCGTCGTCGCATGGAGCGAGCGTTGAGTCGGCCGGGCTAGGAAACGGGTACGCAGAGCTTGCTGCCGCTCCTATCGACTTTTCGCAGACCGCGCCGCCCGCACTCGCGGCGACGCTAGCGCACGCGCACGTAGCGACGCCATCCAAGCAGCCCGCGACGACGCTAGCGCATGCACACGTGGTGACGCCATCCAAGCAGCCTGCCGCGGGCGCCGACGAAGCTGGCTACAGCAGCAGCGACGGTGGCGCGTCGATCGCGTCTTCGGATGCGACGTCTTCGAGCGAGCCCGCGTGCACCGGCGACCAACCTTCAGGGCCAGGCCTGGCCAAGGCGCACAAACGGTCGCCACAACGGTCCAGCCCAGCGCACGTGACGAATGGAGGGCCGCGCCGGCTGCAGCTGGGTGGGAGCCCCGCCCCTGGCCCCGCCCCGACGAACGCGATGCTCAATCGTGTCTCGCCCTTGCGTGCGGGTGTCCTCGCGGGCGGCAACGCCTTCGAAACACGCATCTCGAAGGCGGCGCTAATGGGCGCGTCGCAGCCGCAGCAGGTGCGCGCTGCCGCCGTGCCACGCGCCGTCATGGGCACTCCCCCGATGCGAGCGGGCTCGCCACTGCTCGGTGGAGCGCTCAGCCGCTCGCTCAACGCCGTGCAAGCCGCGCAAGCGGGCGGCGGCACTCGCCAGCGCGGCCTGTGGTGAGGCTCCCGCTAGGCTCCTGCTAGGCTCCTTAGCCGCGCGTGCTCCCGGCGACGATGCCAACGCGCCGCCGCCTTAGCTCGCTGCGGAGCTTTGGAGGCGACTGCGGGCAGCGTCGGCATCGCGCGAGCGACGCGCAGCTTCCCGGGGGCACGTGGATGTGGGCATGGCGCATGTGCATGCGATGTGAATATGGGGAAGATAGTGCAGATACGAGTGATGATGATGTCCCAACAAGTGTACGGGCTCATGTGCATGCTCACGTGGATGTGACGGGTACGCAAGTACACCAGATAGCGGATTTGTGCAGCGTAGCGTCTTGCGAAGCGTTTGTACCGAATCTGTCTTTCTTCCCTTGCCAAGCCTCGTCTGCTGGCGTGAACCAAGATCCTGTTCTGCACAGGAACCGGCAAAGTCCAGGAAAGTGCAAATCCAGAAAAGCGGTCTCGAGATTGATGCTGCGTCTTCTTGCCGCCGGGACGCTCTTGGTCTCATCGGCGAGCGGGTTCGCACTCAGCTCGGCTAGCCATGCGTCGGTCTCTTCGCGACGTGCAGTCGATGCGGTCGTCATGAAGGGCGCGTACGATTTTTCCGCGAAGCGCCTGGGCACAGACGCAACGGTCAATCTGAGTGAATTTGAGGGCAAGGTGGCATTAATTGTCAACGTTGCATCGAAATGAGGTTTGACGGACACGAACTACAAGGAGCTCCAGTCGATGTACCAGCGGCTGGGCCCGAAGGGGTTCGTGGTCCTCGGCTTTCCTTGCAACCAATTTGGCGGGCAGGAGCCCGGAACGCCAGCAGAGATCAAGGCGTTCACCGACGGCTACGGCGTGACTTTCCCCTTGTTCTCCAAGGTGGATGTCAATGGGCCGAACACCCACCCACTCTTCGCGTACCTGAAGAAGCAAAAGGGCGAGCTGCTGGGCGACGACATCAAATGGAACTTTGTAAGCCCGCAGCTGCTTGCCGCACTCGGCTCTGTTGCCACTGCCTGCCCGCCTGTGCTGACCCGTCCCCGGTTCACCTCTCGTCGCAGGCCAAGTTCCTGATCGGTAAGGATGGCACCGTACTTCAGCGCTACGGGCCGCCGCAGAGCCCGTCTGCCATCGAGAACGATGTAGTCAAGGCCCTCGAGAAGGTGTTCGTCTAGGCGTAGAGCTGCCGTGCTTGCAGCGCAGCTCTCGCATGTCTCACCCCGTCCCCGTGCCATGCCGTGCTACCGAATGTTCGACCTCTAGATGATGGCGCCCGCAACTGAGCTCCCTGAGAGTGAGCGGATGCCGGAGAAACCACTGTCGAACATGCATAGCACAGGCTAATTTAAACACGGAAAATCACGGTATAGCCAATAGCGACACGTGAACGCACAATATCAGCCGCGTTACAGCACCGGTGGCCGGGTACGCGCAGCTGAATCTTCTGTAGTTTCCAAGGGCGGCGGGGCGGCGCACAGACAGGCCTCGCTCAATTTAATACCATACACACTTGGCGAAAGCACACGCGACGCGGGCCGACGCGCCTGATCCACGCGCTCCTCGAGGCAACTGCGATTTGTGTAGCGAAAGCTGTCAAGCTGCCTCTCCTTCGTGGTAGCCGAATGCGCAGCGTCTACGCTCGCGTCTCGCAGCCCTCTTGCCTCTGCACACAGCACACGACGCGGTGGTCGCGTCGCCTCGACCCCTCACCAGGTGTAGCCAGCCCCACCCATCTCGACGGCCTCTATCTCTTCCTTGCTGAGCGGCTTGGGGCGGAAGCGCTTCGGCAGCTCCGCGAAGGTGATCGTGCCGGGCGGCGACGGCTTGCCGTCCTCGAAGCGCGAAGACAGCGGCAGTGCCGCCGCGGCCGATGCGGCGACGGGCTTGGCCTTGGCAGCAGCGATGGCCGCAGCACCACGTGGTGGGAATTTGATGAGCGAAGGCCGACCGCCGGGGTGCAGGCGCACACTCGTAGCGATGGCTGCAGCTGCAGGCGATGGGGCTGACGGGGGAGGTGGTGGCGACGCCGCCGCAGCGGGCTTCGGTGGCGGTGTAGTAGCAGCGGAGGCTGGAGCGGTGGCGGCAGCGCCCGCTCCGCCAGCGCCCACATCAATCTCGACTAGATCGGCTCCGACGAGCACGTTGTCATTCGGATTGTAGAAGAGGGCTTTGATCGTGCCCGACGCGGGCGCCCGCACCTCGACGGTCACTTTATCAGTCTCAACCATGGCGAGGAGCTCCTCAATCGCAACGTAGTCGCCGACCTTCTTGTGCAGCGAGAGCAGCGTGCCCTCGGTGATACTGTCGCCCATCGTGGGCACCGGAAAGCGCTGCGTCGCGAGCGCTCGCGACGCGATCCGCCATGGAGACAACAGCGCCGCGCCGCTCCTTGAGAAGGAGAGCAACATGAACCCTCGGCTCACGGTGATTACACGGTGGTCATCAGCGAGCGTCGCAAAATGATCTTCACACAAATTCGAAAAGCGGTCAAACCGTTTGTCTTCAAGTAATCGCAACCTTAACGAAATCCGATCGCGACTATTCCGCGAAGACGAAAATGTTACCTAGCCAGATTCGCGCGTTGTTGGCCGCCGCTGCTCTAGGTGCGGCGAGTGCTTACTCACCAGCACCGACAGCATCTCCGTGCGCAACGCTGCCTCGACGAGCCGCCGTCGATCGCCGTGCCATTTTCATGGAGATGGAGGTGCGCCATGCGTCCAACTGAGGGTGCCCCACTAGTGCCTCAGGAATCACCTGGCGCTCGAACGCATTGTGCAGGAGCTCGAGTTCATCATCCACGCTGACGGACGCGTGGAGGAGCGTGTACGCGGCATCAAGGGCGTGGACTGCCAATCGGTGACTGCTGAGATCAACAAGGCTCTCGGAGAGGTGATACAGTCGAAGCCGACGCAGGAGATGTTTGAGCAGAAGGTAACGGCCCTGAACCGGCCCCATCTCACATGCCTGCCTCATCTGACAGGGACTGTAGCACATCGGCAGGTCGAGCTGTCGGTCGGCGTCGAAAACACGGTCTCCGAGACTTGGGGCAATGGCGGGAGCAGCGGCTCCTCGAAGGAGTGGTAAACTGAGGAGTGCTCGTACACATGTTGTTCAACCATATCGGACACCATATGTCCCAGGGTGGCGGAGTCGGCAATGGAGTGAGCCGTCGCCTCACACGCCAGTCACAACGATGCATCGCGAAGACGCCATCCGAGATGGACATCCCAAAACACGGGTTCACACAGGCCGGTTGTGCGGTCCGCACACCAGGTTGCGTGCTCGGCTCGTTGTGACGGGTGACCGGGCTCACGGCTGGCCCGCTCTAGCCTCGCGAGTTGATGGTCTTTAGGCTCCGCGAGCAAAGATGTATCCATATCTACGGTGTCGACATGAATGTGGTCACTTCTGATGTTAATTCTGATACTCGTTTGTACGAGAAACTTTTTCGTTACGAGACATCTCGCTGACCCCGCGCCGACCGATCCCAGGATCCGCCGATCTCGCCGCACGCCACGCCACGCCGCCACCACCCCTCCGACCGCCCCGCGGTCCGGACAACACGCGCGGTCGAACGGTGCGGGTCGTGCCCATGTGAACCCATGTGGCCATTTTCGTAATGGCCGCTATGTGCGCGCTATGTGCGAGGCCGTGTGCCGAATCTCGCAGAATCGCGGGCGTCCATAGGCGTCGCGCATCCATCGCACCATTTGGAGCCCTAACGCCGCCTGCTCGCCCAGCCAGCGCTCAATGACGGGTGGGTGGCTCGTATCGACCTCGAGCCAAATGGAGCGTGGACCATCAGCGCGCAGCAGGCGCGGCGTGGCGAGCAGCAGCTCACGCACTACGTCTAGCCCGTCGCTGCCGCCGCACAGCGCTCCGGCGTCCTCGTGCCACGCGACCTCCGGCTCGAGCGTCGCCATGTCGGCACGGGGGATGTAGGGCGGGTTGGAGACGATCACGTCGAAGCGGCGAGGCGCGAGGTCGCAAGCAGCGATGCCGCCGTCGACCAAAAGGGACTCGTACCGCGCGCTCAGGCCGCAGCGCTCGGCATTCGCTTTGGACAGAGCGTGTGCCGTTGGACAGATGTCGATGCCGACGCAGCGAGCGTTTGGCAGACGGTTCAGCAAAGCCAAACCAATGGCGCCAGTTCCACAGCCGACGTCGAGGATATCGATCTCGCTGCTGCGCCGTGCACCGCGACCCCCGGTGCGATGGTCGTCGCCCAACGCCTCGAGCACGTGCTCCACAAGCTCTTCAGTCTCTGGCCGAGGGATTAGAACTGGCGGCCGCATCTCAAGCGTCAGGTCGTGGAAGTCCCAGTCGCCCAGGATGTACTGCACGGGCACGCGCTCGAAACGGCGTTTGCACATGCATTCGAAGGCTCGCGCGGCGGCCTCATCGAGCGGCTCGGATGCGTGCAGCGTCAGCTGCTTGCGATCGTTGCCAAAGCCAGCACATCGGGTCAGCAGGTGCTCGGCAGAGAGAGCTGGCTCGGGCACGGCTGCAGCTACGAAGGCTTCGGTCGCCAGCTGGAGCGCCGCGTTGAGTGGCGTCGTTGCCGGCAACTGGAAGCTGTTGACCGCCGCGCTCGAGGCGATCGAGCAAAGGAGACGGAGTGGTCGCCTCACCATCGTTTGTGAATGGAAGCCATTGCGAATGTTGTGTGTTTTCATATGAAAGGAGCCTTTACGGCCGCCGTGCAGAGGCGGGAGTGCTCACCTATTTCGAAAGTCGCTTTGTGGATCTCCCTTGAGGTTGCGTCCCCTGTGATGACAACGATGCCGAGCCGGCCCTTCTGTCTCATTGCGTTGCTGCCCGTCGCCGCGGCGTGGCTGCTGCACCTTCCGCCTGCAAATGGGCGCCCGGCGGCCGCCACAACAGGTGTGCAGGTCGGCTGGACTCGTGACCACCTCGCGTACGATTTTTCCGCGAAGCGCCTGGGTACACCAGCTCTGAAGTTTGACCTTGAGCTTCCTGACGATGACGAGGACGAGGACAAGGCGGACGAGGACAACAGCGCGCTTGCAGAGGACGAGTACGAGATCAATATCAGCCAAACACCTGCCGTGAATATGACCGTCGAACAGTTGAGGACGCAGCTGAAGATGGTCGGGCAGAAAAGCTCCGGGACCAAGAAAGAGCTGGTCGAGCGCGTCCAAATGCTACAACGACGGCATGCGCTCAATCTTCCGGTGCACGACCTGCAGGTGCAAAATCAGGAGGAGTTCCGATGGTACATGCTGCAGACGGCCAACGGCTTCGAGCGCGCGGTGGAGCGCACGATCAATATGGCCGTAGTGGCGCAGCGGCTCACGAACAAAATTGAGCGCGTCTTCGTGCCCGTCCTCGAGGGCGAGACGTCGGTGCGCGAGAGCTCCGTCATGCCGCAGTACATCTTCGTCCGCATGCGCATGGACCCGAAGCTGCACTTCTTCATCACGAACATGCAGTACGTGATCAACTTTGTCGGCGCCGACCGTGGCGGCCGAAGCGCGGCCGGTCAGATGGCTGGCAACCGCGGCTTTGTGCGCCCGATGCCGATGACTGACGAGGCCTTCGAGAAGATTGTCGCGCTCACGCGTGCCAAAACGATGCCCACGGCCGACGAGGGCGCCGTCGGCAAGGTTGATGTCTCGAGCATCGCCATAGCAGACGTCGTCGAGGTATGCGAGGGTCCATTCAAGGGGATGCAGGGCCCTGTTCTCGAGCGCAGCCCGCTCGAAGGCGAGGCTAACGAGCAGGCACTCACCCTCGTACTCTCCGTGATGGGGCGCGACACGCCAGTCACCGTCCCTGAGCGCCACTGCGCCAAAATAGCCCAAGCAGTGTGAACACGCACAGTCGAGTCAGGACCGCGTTACATCTCGAATCGCTAACACGCTACACGGTCGTATTCGGTATTGCCGCGGAGACCGGAGTAAACGGAAAACGGTCAACTTCGCAAACGTAAAGACTGAGCAGCCTAGTTTATCTCGCAGATTGTGTCTCCATGTGAGCACTGTATGTTTATTCACCAAGGCGATCGCCGCTGCGGTTCAGGTGTAACTTCGTGTACAAGACTTGAAGTCACGCAAGAATGGAGCGAGTATCGCGTTCGGCATGTCTCTCGTCTCGCACAATCATCAACATCATCACAAGAGCCAGCGCGGAGACCGGAGTAGAGATGTTGACCGCTCCGGCCGCGGCCCGCGGGCGACGGGCGTGGGCCTCCGTGGGGCGACCGCGGCGGGCGCGGGACCGCGAGCGAGAGCAGAGAGAGATCGCTTTTGTTTTGCCGTGCGCACTCGCGGGCGGGCCGGGCGCGCTCTCCAAGTGCTCATATCGTCATATTGCCTTGCCTTCGAAGGCGGTGCATCTAAAACTCATATTTCCTCTGTCCAATGCGTCTCACAGGCGATCCCGTTGGCCTCGTCGTTGCCCGTGCCCCGTATGGACGCTGCGAGTATGCGTGAGAATCGAGACGCAAGAAACCGTAATGCTGTGTACTAACGAAGCAGGCCGAATGCAGGAGAGCCAGGTGAAGCGGCGAGCGCACTTATTGGAGTGTCTCGCTGCAAGCCGTACAGAAACCTCCGTAGCCGGAAGCATCACGCCACCACGCTTGGACCGAACTGGCTTGCTCACCCACATGTTGGCGAGCTGGGGCGCAGACTTCGATTTTGGCATGAGCGGCGGCAGTCTGAGCGCGGGCCGGCTGGTCGCATCCGCGTAGAAGTGTGCAGCTTCGGCATGCGCATGGTCAGAATCCACCTCTGATTCGTGCGACGTCTCAGCTTCCATCTTCCTCGTTATGGGGTCATCCATGTGCCATTTCGCCCGATACCTGTTCATGAAGGCTTCCTCGCTCTGACGGGCCGCCCTCATGAGCTCCTCTTCCGCCGCTCTTGCTTCTGCCGCCTCCGCTACCCGCTTGGCTGCCTCCATCTTGGACTCCTCCTCAGCTGCTGCCCTCGCAGCCCACTCCTCCTGCATTCGCATCGAGCGTTGCGTTGGCCTGCGGAAGGACCGACAACCAAGCTGGCTCAGAGAGAATTATTTAGGGAAAGGTAAGCAGAGTAGGCATGCATGCTTGCGCGCCTTACGGGTGATAAACGGGGGCAGTCTGCTCACCTGCCGTACGCCTCTTCGCGCTGGAGCCAAAGTGCTGCTGTGCGATCAGCGACGGCCACAGCTTTCTGTGCACGTGGCGCTAGAATCTTAATGTCGCAACCACGGTCGCAACTCGGTCGCGCCACGACTTCCATGCCTCTGAATCCACACACGATGTCCATGTCTTCGTGCACGCGAGGGCCGGGCTGCGCCGTGCGTTCTCGGCGACCGTCGCAGGGGTCACCGCCGGCGGCTCGTACAAAACGCTTGACTGCCTCGAGCTCAAACAAAACCAAGCGCCGTTTTGGGCCATTTGTCTTCGCTATTGGTAGATACACATACAACAGTCCATATCATTAACCTTTGCATAATGCACCTTACACGATGCATCACCTTTTGGAGAGCTAGTAGATGACATATCGAGATGACATACTGTTTTGCGTTTTAGATGTCTCCAAACTGAGACGTGAGTACTGATCTCCACAGAGAGCTCCACTGAGGACTGAGCTGTGCACTGGCGCCACTGCGCACACGCACAAAGACAAGGACCACCTTCGAGGTCTCTGTCGTCCAGTCACCGAGCAGAGTCAGGGACTGTGGCTCTGCCCGGATACTTGCCCCGAAAAGGCAACCATGAACCAACTGGACACGATTTCATGGACAAGTACCTCGATCATACGACGATGATCGGTAGATCGGTACTTACATCCATAGACAAGGTTACAGACAACCACCACTATTCACACATGAACACCTCGGTTGTGTCAACCTTACACATCAAAGTCCATCCCACAACGGTGGATGGCAGCGTCTGGCCACAAGCGCCCCCCGGGCCCGAGCGCATCTCACGAGCTCAGGCTGTCGGCTGACCGTCCAGCCACTCGACCACACGCACGACAGACATAAGGTTACATGTAAAGTCGACCGACTCACTCCAGACCGACTCACTCCACCCGACCTACAGAATGTAGCTCGATACCTGCCCTCGAAAGAAGCATTTTTCACGGTTCAAGTCATGCTGAAGTTTAATAGCTGAAGTTGCCCTCGTACATGAAATCGCCTCCGCGGCACAGGCGAGCCATCTCTCTGCGGCACTGCTCCGTCACCGGGAAGGCACGCTGCAGCCGACCAGGCGGAGTGAATCGAGTATCTGATGTGGCACAGCAATGGCGTGAGTAAGAGAGGTTGTGATCCAATTCAATTCAAGCTCATGGAAGTAATACGTCAACGTGGGGGTATAGGTTGGTATGGGTGAGGTATGGGTGAGGGAGCAGGCAGAGGATGAGGACCCAGACATCTGTGGATGGAGGCATGGAACATGGCGCGAGTCCGCGAGAAGGCAGAAGCAAATGTGATGAGGTCGCGTTGCACGACCGCGGGGCGTGGAGCGTAGGGCGTGCGCACAAAGGTTATCATTCTTCCAGCCCGGTCGCAGTGAGCAGCCGAGTACGGGCCCTCCGAAATGCTGATGCATCATTTGGAGGGTGACTTGCGACCACGCTGAGCCAAACGAGCCGATCAGCGCGACGCCGTGCTGGGCGATCGCGAGGTTGAGGATCGAGTGCCATCCGATGTGATGGAGCATTTCGCGAGTAGAGCTGAAAGGACGTGCAGGGGACGGTTGCTCTGTACTGCTGTCGTCGACGCCGAGTCCTCGAGCTCGACGAGCTCGCGTTGCATCTGCCTCGGGTGCTGCCGAGGGTACCGTTCGGTCACTCGGCCTGCTCGTGCCCGAGGATGACACATCGCCTGCTGCAATTGGTGTGCTGTTGCGCGAGTTGGCGCCAAAAGCCATTTGCAGCAGCTTCTCTCGCTGCTCTTCGCCGTATTGGTTCCGATAGTCACCCGGATTCCACGGGTCAATCTTGAGGTCAAAGCGGCGTTGGTCTGTCCAAAAGCAATTCCAGCTGCGCTGCTTGCACTCGGCGCTGAAATTGGCGACGACGGCGGCTGTCTCAGTGACGAGCAGCACGTGGCGCGTGCCAAAGCAAGTGGAAGACAAGAGCTTTGCCAGGGGAGGCAGGTACTGTTTGAGCAGCAGAGGCTTCTCCTCGACGTGCTTACCGCCCATACGCACGAGCACAACCACGAAGGGCTCCACCAGCAAGGTTCCATCGGCTTCTGCCACCGTTTGGGCATGGCGGAGCCGAGCGGATGTGGACAGCACGCCTGCTTGCGAGGAGGAAGCATCCCGACTTCCGCCTATGCGATGGCGACCAATTGAGCGACCGCCACCGCCGCCGCCGCCACCGCCGCTGCCACC
>Ga0209550_10005266_pt1 | contig 12142 bp, 10 predicted proteins | sample LauGreSuBDMM15SN_2_FD_187567 | JGI IMG/M metagenome (GOLD analysis project Ga0209550, IMG submission 187567) | Freshwater lake microbial communities from Lake Michigan, USA - Su13.BD.MM15.SN (SPAdes) (version 5) | ecosystem: Environmental > Aquatic > Freshwater > Lake | place: Lake Michigan... | reverse complement strand
CAGTGTCTTTTGCGCGCATGGCATTTTTCATATCTTCTGTGATTTGGTCTTTTAAGCTCATCTTTACTCCTCAAATGAAAAAACCCACTGCGGGATAACCGTCAGTGGGTTTGTCTTATCCCAAGGCTAGAAATCCAGCCTGAGAAAAAATTAATACATTTTCTTAGGCAACATCTGGCTGCGAATACGCTTGTAATGGCGTTTAGCAGCAGCAGCCTTCAAACGCTTGCGCTCAGCTGTTGGCTTTTCGTAGAACTCACGAGCACGTAGCTCAGTCAAAAGACCGTTCTTCTCGATGGTGCGCTTGAAACGGCGCAGTGCTACTTCAAATGGTTCGTTTTCGCGTAAGCGGATTGTTGTCATGCTGTAGTTCTCTAAATAGGATCTGAAAAAAAAGTCAGAAAAAACTGTAAAACGAGATTGTAGCACGGCAAAATACAGTCATGCGAGTACTTGGTATAGAAACTTCTTGTGATGAAACAGGTGTGGCAATTGTCGATACAGCCCCCTGGGAGGCCGGGAAGCCTGCTGGGATGGGCTTATTAGGCCAAGCTCTGTACTCTCAAATAGCCATGCACATTGATTACGGCGGCGTGGTACCCGAATTAGCCTCTAGAGATCACATCAAAAGAATAATACCTCTTATAAATCAGGTACTTAAAGAAACTCCTGGTGGCTTAGAAGACATTGATGCGATCGCTTTTACCCAAGGTCCTGGCCTGGCCGGAGCACTTTTGGTGGGCGCATCCGTGGCAAAAGGCATGGCCTTGGCCCTGAATAAGCCCGTTTTGGGCATCCACCACCTGGAAGGTCACCTTTTATCGCCATTACTGGCCGATGATGCCAATATTAATTTTCCATTCGTGGCCCTCTTGGTGTCAGGTGGGCACACGCAACTCATGAAAGTGACTGGGGTTGGCGAATACACGATCCTTGGAGAAACTTTGGATGATGCTGCTGGCGAGGCGTTTGATAAAACTGCCAAGATGTTGGGCTTGAGTTACCCAGGAGGACCAGCTGTTTCAAATTTATCCAAAACTGGTAATCCAAGCACCCATCAATTTCCTAGACCCATGAAACATTCCGGTGATTTGGATTTTTCATTTGCTGGTTTAAAAACATCGGTACTGACCCAAGTTAAAAAAGTCACTGCTGCCAACGATGGTCACTTGAGTGATTCGGCTAAAGCGGATGTCGCCAGAGGATTTGTCGATGCTATCGTCGAAGTGTTGGTCAGTAAATCCATCAATGCTTTGAAGCAAACCGGCTTAACAACTTTGGTTGTCGCTGGTGGAGTTGGCGCCAATGAACAACTGAGAGAATCTTTAGCTCAGTCTTGCGCTAAAGAAGGTTTTTCAGTTCATTACCCACCGATGCATTTGTGCACCGACAATGGTGCGATGATTGCTTTTGCTGGCGCTATGCGCCTAAAGAAAAATCCCCAACTTGCTACCAAACATTGGGGATTTGACGTGAGGCCCCGATGGCCTTTGGATGATTTAGAGTGAAAATTCTAAAGAATTAGTCTGACTGAATCAGTGCATACGCACTGTGATTGTGAATCGACTCAAAGTTTTCAGCTTCAACAACAAAAGATTTGATTCTTGCATCTGCCTTCAATCGACCGGCCACATCACGCACCAAATCTTCAACAAACTTTGGATTGTCGTAAGCTCTTTCGGTCACGTACTTTTCATCTGGGCGCTTTAACAAGCCCCACAACTCACATGAAGCCTCTGCTTCTGCGATCCTGACCAAATCTTCAATGCTCAAATCAATGTCTTTTTGTAATGTCACATTCATCGTGACATGTGAGCGTTGATTGTGAGCGCCGTATTCAGAAATTTCTTTTGAGCATGGGCACAAGCTTGTGACAGGCACAACAGCCTGAAGCTTTAAATCTACCTCTACTTGGCCATTCACATTTTTAGCGTTGGCCACCCAAGTCACATCGTAATCAAGCAAACTTTGCACACCAGAGATCGGTGCTGTTTTATTGATGAAGTGAGTGTATTTGAGTGAAATCTGACCGGCCTGAGCTTCTAGCAATGGCAACATTTTGCCAATCATCGAACGCATCTCATGAGCATTCAAAGGCGCATGACTGTCTTGCAACAAAGCGATAAAACGGGACATGTGTGTGCCCTTTTTATCCGCTGGCAATAAAACATCTAAATCAATCATGGCAACGCTAGGTTGCACGCCTGATTCGGTTGTGACCTGAATAGGATGGCGCACACCACGAATTCCAACGCGATTAATCACGATGTTGCGATGGTCAACGGACGACTGAACATCGGCCATGGCCGATGTTTTTAGGAAAGATGTGTTGATGTCATTCATGGTTATATTGTCCTGCAATTTTACGCAGCTTGCTGTTTTGCTGGAATTCCCAGCTTTTCCGCAATGGCTTTGCGGATGCCTGCTGCATCCAAACCACACTCTTTCATCAGCAAAGCATGGTCGCCATGATCAACGAAACGATCAGGCAAACCAAGCACCAAAGTTGGCACTTGAATGCCTGCTACTGATAAGGCTTCAAGGCAAGCACTGCCTGCTCCACCACCCACAGCACCTTCTTCCAGGGTGACAATCAAGTCATGCTCTTGGGCCATCTTGCACACAAGATCAACGTCCAATGGCTTGATGAATCGCATATTCACAACCGTGGCGTCAAAGTCAGGCGCAACTTCTAGCGCTGGGTACAACAAGGTACCGAATGCAAGAATCGCCACTTTTTTACCTTGAAGACCTGAAGTGCTGCGTCTGATTTCAGCTTTACCCAGCGGTAATTCTTTGAGTTCTTTACTCACGACTGCACCAACTCCAGCACCGCGCGGATAGCGCACAGCCGATGGATGATTTTGTTTAAAAGCGGTGGTCAATAAATCACGGCACTCTGCTTCGTCTGCAGGAGCCATCAACAACATGTTTGGAATACAACGCAAATAAGGAATGTCATAAGCACCAGCATGAGTGGCGCCGTCTGCGCCCACCAATCCTGAACGGTCCATCGCAAAGACAACTGGCAGATCTTGCAAAGCCACATCATGAATCAACTGATCGTAACCACGTTGCAAGAATGTTGAGTAAATCGCAACGACTGGTTTCATGCCTTCACAAGCCAAGCCACCAGCAAAGGTCACGGCGTGTTGTTCAGCAATACCCACATCGAAATAACGATCAGGGAAGCGAGCCTCAAAATCAACCAAGCCAGATCCTTCGCGCATCGCTGGTGTGACTGCTACCAAGCGCTTATCTGCCTCAGCCATATCGCACACCCAGTCACCAAAAACTTGTGTGAATGTCTTTTTACTTGGGGTGCTTGGTTTTGCAGTTGCAATTCCTTGGGCAGGATCAAACTTGCCTGGTCCGTGATAAAGAATCGGATCAGCTTCTGCTAATTTATAACCTTGTCCTTTTTTGGTGACCACGTGCAAAAACTGTGGGCCTTCACCATCAAGAGCCAAACGTCTGACGTTTTGTAGGGTCGGTACTAACGAGTCAAGGTCGTGACCATCAATTGGTCCAATGTAATTAAAACCAAACTCTTCAAAAATAGTTCCAGGCACAACCATGCCTTTGGCGTGCTCTTCTAATCTTTTTGCAAATTCTCGCAAAGGTGGCGCCATCGATAAAACACTGTCCAAACCTTTTTTGGTGGCGGCGTAAAAACGACCACTCATCAAACGCGCCAAATAACGGTTCAAGGCGCCCACTGCTGGAGAAATCGACATGTCGTTATCATTCAGAACCACGACCAAAGGTAAATCTTTGTGTATGCCGCCATTGTTCAAGGCTTCAAAGGCCATACCGGCACTCATCGCACCATCACCAATCACGGCCACGGCCACGCGCTTTTCGCCTTGAGCACGAGCACCCAGTGCCATACCAATTGCTGCAGAGATACTGGTTGAAGAATGAGCTGTACCAAAAGTATCGTATTCACTTTCAGAACGACGCGGGAAACCTGAGATGCCACCATACTGTCTGAGCGTATCCATGCGCTCACGACGACCTGTCAAAATTTTATGTGGGTAACTTTGATGACCCACATCCCAAATCAAGCGGTCATAAGGTGTTTGAAACACGTAATGCAAGGCCACTGTTAATTCAACCGTGCCCAAATTAGACGATAGATGTCCACCAGTCTTTGCAACTGAATCCACCAAAAATTCGCGCAACTCTGCCGCAAGCTTTGGTAATTGATCCCGACTTAACTCGCGTAAATCTTTTGGATCATCAATTGTTTTAAGTAAATCAGTCATAAATTATTTTAATTGCAATCAGCAAGACTGCTGTCAGTTCTCTCTATTCACCACTTTACTAGCAATAGCTCTTAATAAGTCAGCATTGTCGCCCCAAATGCTCAGGCTATCGAGGGCTTCTTGATGCAATTGTCTTGCAAATTCTCTTGCGCCATCCAAACCCATCAAAGAAACAAATGTTGGTTTATTGGCAGCAGCATCTTTTCCGGCGGTTTTGCCCAAAGTTTGACTATCTGAACTCGCATCCAAAACATCATCCACCACCTGAAACGCCAAACCCAAAGCACTGGCAAACACATCCAAGGATTTTTTCTCTTGCTCATTCAAATGAATCGCAATTGCACCAATTTGCACGGCCGTTCTTAACAGAGCTCCTGTTTTTAAACGGTGCATCTGCTCTAGTTCATTTTGCGTTAACTGTTTACCAACACTTGCCAAATCAATGGCTTGACCACCCGCCATACCAGCCATGCCACCAGCCATGCTCAAGCTGGTGATCACTTGTACTTTCTGCGCGTCGTTGAGTGCGCTTTGCGCAATCAACTGAAACGCCATGGTTTGCAGGGCATCACCCACCAACAGGGCACTGGCTTCATCAAACGCTTTATGAACGGTTGGTCTGCCACGACGTAGGTCGTCGTTATCCATGCAAGGCAAATCATCATGAACCAATGAATACGTGTGAAACAATTCCAGAGCCACTGCACAGGCATCAAGTCCAGCCACCTGGTCCAACTCTTTACCAGCAAGACTGGCTGTTGCGTAAGTCAATAAAGGGCGCACTCTTTTGCCACCGCCAGTGGCGGCATAGTGTATGGCAGACTTCAAGCCTGATGCAACTGAGACTTGATCATCAACATATCTGAGGATGGCCTGATCCAGACGCTCTGTTGAACGTTGCAGCCAGACAGAAGTTGAATCACCCGGCTTCAAATTACCCTTGAACCATCTTCACTTGCTGCTCAACCTGCCCTAAAACATGCTGGCAATGCTTCAATAATTCAGCGCCACGCTTATAAGCAGTCAAGGTATCTTCAAGACTTAACTTGCCCGATTCCATGGTCGCGATCAAACCTTCGAGCTCAGAAACAGCATCCTCATAACGAAGATCAGGGCTCAAAGAAGTGGAGGAAGCAGGAGTAGCTTCAGCGCCAGTCTTTTTAGGCATAAAAATCCCTTTTATTTGATAAAAAACAATTCACTGACCGATTTTAAGGCTTTAGGGACGGTTATAATCTTTTTCCCTATCCAATATCGACCCGTCGATGGTTGGATTGGTTATTCCGCTTAGCTTCGGCTGACTTTTTTCGGGGGTGGGAAGAATGACTAATCTAGCTAGCGCGCAGCATCTTGCGCAGTCCAAGCTACAACTGCCAGTATCGGCTTACTTTGATGCAGAGCTGTATCAAAGAGAAATTGACCTGCTTTTTAAGCAGGGGCCTGGTTACGTCGGTCATGAGCTCATGGTTCCAGAAATTGGTGACTACCAAACCTTAAGTGCCGAGAATGAAGGTCGCGTATTGATCCGCAACGATCAAGGGATTGAACTGCTCTCAAATGTGTGCCGCCACCGTCAAGCCATCATGCTGAACGGACGAGGCCATGTAGACAATATTGTTTGCCCATTGCACCGCTGGACCTATAAAACGGATGGCACTTTATTGGGTGCACCGCATTTTGATGATCAACCTTGCCTGAATTTAGGTAAGAGTCCTTTACAAAACTGGCAAGGTCTTCTATTTGAGGGCCCAAGAGATGTTCATGCTGACTTGATGAACATGGGAATTTCAAAAGATCTGGATTTCTCTGGATACATGTTGGATCACGTAGAAGTGCATGAATGTAATTACAACTGGAAAACATTCATTGAGGTCTACCTCGAGGACTATCACGTTGAACCCTTCCACCCTGGCTTAGGCAAGTTTGTTTCTTGCGAAGATTTATCTTGGCAATTTGAAGACTGGTTCAGTGTTCAAACCGTTGGCATTAAAAATCAATTGAAGCACGCAGGCTCGCCAACTTATCAACGTTGGCACGATGCCGTTTTAAAAACCCATCCAGAGAAAATGCCAAAGCATGGCGCCATTTGGTTAACTTACTATCCGAACATCATGGTGGAGTGGTATCCAGGTGTTTTGTGTGTGTCAACCCTACAACCCATGGGCGTGAATAAAACCAGAAACATCGTTGAGTTTTATTACCCAGAAGAGCTTGCATTGTTTGAGCGAGAGTTCATTGAAGCAGAAAGAGCTGCTTACATGGAAACATGCATTGAAGATGACGAAATTGCAGAACGCATGGACCAAGGTAGAAAAGCCCTCCTGGATCGCGGCGTGAATGAAGTGGGTCCATATCAAAGCCCGATGGAAGATGGCATGCAACACTTCCACGAGTGGTACAGAAAAGCAATGTCCTACAAGTAAAGAACTAAAGGACTATAGGATTAAGGGATTGATGATGTTATTGATTGAAGCCACTGAATTAAAAAAAGATTTGGAGTCAGGTAAAGAATTTTTTTTATTTGATTGCCGCTTTGATCTGGTCAACCCTAAAGCAGGTTATGAATCTTATTTGGATGGGCACATTCCATCTGCTATCTACGTGGATGTTGATCATGATTTGGCTTCTGAGAAAAATGGTCAAAATGGTAGACATCCTTTACCAACGATTGAGCAGTGGCTCAAAACATGTGCCAGCCTTGGCATCACAAAAGATAGCAACATCGTCATTTATGACAATCAGTCATGCATGTACGCCGTCAGAATGTGGTGGATGTTAAGAGCCACAGGCCATAACAAGATTCGATTGCTCAATGGTGGCTATGCCGCTTGGTTGGCTGCCGGTTTTGCAGGCGAGACAACAGAACGCCATAGATCAAACAGCTCTTCAGCATCATCAGGCAAGACTGCTACTGATAGATACAAGGATGCGCTTTTAGCTTCAGACATTCTTAATAACTTATCCAGTAAAAAATTCGTGGTTCTGGATGCACGATCTGCTGATCGCTTCCGTGGCGAGAATGAAACGCTTGATCCTGTGGGCGGACATATTCCTGGGGCGATCAATCGTTTCTTCAAAAATAACTTGGATGCCAATGGTCAATTTAAATCGGCAGATGTCTTAGCAAAAGAGTTCAAAGAGTTGCTTGGGGACACCCCAAGTGAATCCATCATTCATCAATGCGGCTCAGGCATCACTGCTTGCCACAATATGTTTGCGATGGAATTGGCTGGTCTGAAATCATCCATGATTTACCCAGGCAGCTGGAGCGAGTGGTGCGCAGATCCCGCTCGCCCTATTGAAAAATAAATCGATTGGGTTTTTAACTCAGCAGCGACACAAGAGTCTTAGTGACTATGACCCAAGTGACTGAGCTCTGAAATAAACAAAACCAAGGCCACACCCAGAACAATCAAAAAGACTTGCTCAAGTGACTCCTTGAGTTTTGGTCGTCTGTGCATTTGCGGCATCAAATCACTCACGGCAATGTAAATGAAGCTACTAGAAGCCAAGACGATGACATACGGGATCAAGGCTTGTGCACTGTCCAAAAAGAAGTATCCAAGCACCCCACCAATCACAGCCATCAAGCTAGATATGAAGTTATAGAGCAAAGCTTTTGCTTTGCTAAACCCTGCATTCAGCAAAATAATGAAATCGCCAACTTCTTGCGGTATTTCATGCAAAGCAATAGCAACGGCCGTTAAGACCCCAATTTGTGGGTCCACTAAAAATGCAGCGGCGATCAAAATACCATCGGCAAAATTGTGCAGGCCATCGCCCAACAAAATCACCCAACCACTCTTACCAGCAGACTCCGCATCATGACCATGATGGTGACCATGCCCATCGTGCTCGTGATGATGACTGTGCCTTAAAAGTGCAGCCTTTTCCAAAATGAAGAAGCCCAGTAACCCTGCGAGCAGCGCAATAAATAAAGATGAAATATCAGCGCCAGGGGTCGTGAAAGCTTCTGGCAAAGAATGTAATAAGGCGGTCGCTAATAAAACACCAACCGAGAGACTCACCATCTTGTTGACCATTCTTGATAGGACAGTCAAAGACAAGCTGGCTGCAGCAGCAATACTCAATAACCCAGCCACCGTGGTGGCCAGGATGATCCAAAACAATGTCATACAACCCCTTGTTGCTTAAACCAAGCCAAGCACTTATCCCAACCATCTTTTGCTGGGCCTTCACGATAAGTGGCTCGGTAATCAGCATGGAAAGCATGAGGTGCGTCTGGATAAATTTCGAAACGAGATGCTTGAGCAGCTTTATTGGTTTTAGCTGCGGCCAAAGCATGCTTCATTTGATCAACACTCTCTAAAGAAATACCAGTGTCTGCACCACCATATAAGCCAAGAACAGGTGCTTTCATTTGCGCTGCTAGATCAACTGGGTGCAATGGGCTATTAGGAGTCTTATCCCCAATCACTCGACCATACCAAGCCACACCCGCACGCATTTGCGGAATTTGTGCGCAAGCTAACCATGTGATGCGGCCGCCCCAACAAAAACCAGTGATGCCAATTCGCTTCAGGTCACCGCCGTTTTTACCAGCCCAATCAATACCAGCCTGCAGATCAGCCATCACTTGCTCATCGGATGTTTTACCAACAATCTCTTTCAAGATTTCAGCCATGGTGCCCAATGTGTTGGGATCTCCCGCTCGAACAAAAAATTCTGGGGCAATCGCCAAGTAACCCATCTTGGCAAATCTTCTAGCCACATCAGCAATGTATTCGTGAACACCAAAAATCTCACTGACAACAAAAACCACAGGTAAGCCATTTTTAGGCGTCTTCTTTGGTCTGGCCACATAGGCAGGAACATCAAATCCCTTAGAAGTAAAAGTCACTTCTTGTCCATCAATGCCATCAAAGTTTGTTTTAATGGCCTGCGCTAAAACTGGTTCAGCAGCAGCCACATACCCCAAACCAACAGTGGCAACAGCGCCGGTTTTTAAAAAACTGCGGCGATTGGTGCCAGTATTATTTAATAGCGACTCAGCTTCTTTGATTAGATTCTTATCCACAGCATTCTCCTCTTAGTCATTTTAGTAGTCATTGTTTTATTAATGGGCTTCTTCCCAATTAGCACCAACTCCAACTTCAACCAATAACGGCACTTTTAAGGACGCAACACCTGTCATCAGTTTTGGTAAGTTTTCTTTTACCAATTCAAGTTCAGACTCAGGCACCTCAAGCACCAATTCATCATGGACTTGCAAAAGCATACATGTTTGCATGTGATTTTGCTCTATCCAATCCTGAACCGCAATCATTGCCAATTTAATCAAATCTGCAGCAGTTCCTTGCATGGGGGCGTTGATTGCAGCTCTTTCAGCGCCCTGACGACGCATACCATTGGCACTTCTGATTTCAGGTAACCATAAACGACGACCAAAAACTGTTTCAACGTATCCATTTTCTTTGGCAATCACCCGGGTACTCGCCATGTAATCAGCCACACCTGGGTACCTAGCAAAATAGGTATCGATGTACTGCTGAGCGGCTGATCGTTCGATGCCCAAATTACCAGCCAATCCAAAAGCACTCATGCCATAGATCAAACCAAAATTAATCACCTTGGCGTAACGTCTTTGCTCAGAACTCACTTGATCAAGCGCCACATGGAACATTTCAGCAGCCGTGGCTTTATGAATATCTTCACCCGCTGCAAAAGCTTTTAATAAACTTTCATCTTCGGCAATGTGAGCCATGATGCGCAATTCAATTTGTGAGTAGTCTGCAGAAACCATGACCGATCCAGGTTTTGCAATAAATGCTTCCCGAATTTTCCTGCCCTCTTCGGTTCTCACTGGAATGTTTTGTAAATTTGGCTCACTTGAAGCCAAGCGCCCCGTCACAGCCACTGCCTGAGAATAGTTTGTGTGCACCCTGCCAGTTTTAGGGTTGACCATTCTTGGTAATTTTTCAATATAAGTTGATTGCAACTTGGCCAAGCTTCTGTAGTCCAAGATTCTGGCTGGCAAGGGATAGTTTTCTGCCAACTTTTGCAACACCTCTTCATCGGTGGACGGTGCACCAGAAGGTGTTTTCTTAACAACAGGTAGTTCAAGTTTGCCAAACAATATTTCTGCGATTTGCTTGGGAGACTGAATATTGAAAGGTTGACCAGCCAGTTCATGAATTTGTTTTTCCAATTCAAGCAAACGCTGCCCAACGATTTGCCCTTGAGCAGCCAATTTGGCACTGTCAATCAAAATGCCATTGCGCTCCATCACTGCAAGAGCTAGCATCGCTGGCATCTCAATCTCGCGATAAATGCGCAGCAACTTTTCATCCGCTGCAATGGCTGGATACATGGCGTGATGAAGTCTCAAAGTGATATCAGCATCTTCCGCCGCATATTGGGTGGCAGTTTCAAGATTCACTTGATCAAAAGTGATTTGATGAACACCTTTGCCACAAACCTCTTCATAGGCAATGGTTTTCTCACCCAAGTGACGCATGGCCAAGCTGTCCATGTCGTGACTTCTGTGCGACTCTAAAACATAGGACTGTAAGAGTGTGTCGTGCTGAATGCCTCGAAGTTTGATGCCACAACCATCAAAAATATGAATGTCATATTTTAAGTTTTGGCCAAGCTTGGCATGTTCATCACTCTCTAACCATGGCTTGAGTTGTTCAAGCACCGATTGTTTATTCAATTGATCTTCATTGGTGGTGTGCGCCAACGGAATGTAACAAGCTTCCCCAGGGGAGACAGCCAATGAAATACCCACAAGATCAACTCTTAATGCATCTAAGCCGGTTGTTTCTGTATCAACGCACGTCAATGCGGCTGAATTGATTTTCTTTAACCAAACATCCAATTCAGCTTCGGTGGTCACACATGAATAATGACGCTCTATTTTTTCAGTCGGGAGTTCAGCGACAAAGCCCAATAGGTCGCCAGCTGACATTTCCTTTACATCAGCTATTTTTGCTTCTGTTTTTACATCTGATGTTGCTTGAGTTACCCCTTGAGTTCCTGATGGAGCCGAGTTAGATCCACGATCTAACTCTCTCAACAAGGATTTAAATCCAAACTGCGTGAACAATTCTCTGAGAGTCTCTTTGTCTTCTGACTTGGCATGAAGCTCATGCAAACCAATCAAATGCTCTTTGAGATCACAGTCAATTTTGACAGTGACTAATTCTCGGGCCCTTGGTAACCAATCGAGGCTGGCACGTAAATTTTCTCCAACCACGCCCTTCACCTCGGCAGAGCGCTTCATCAACTCATCCAAAGTACCAAATTCATTCAACCATTTGACAGCAGTTTTTGGGCCGGCCTTAGGTACCCCAGGAACGTTATCAACGCTATCGCCCATGATGGAGAGGTAATCAACGATTCTTTCTGGTGGAACGCCAAATTTATTCAATACACCAGCACTATCTAAACGCTCTTCTGTCATGGTGTTGATCAAGCTAATGCCCGGCTCAACCAATTGCGCCAAATCTTTATCACCCGTTGAAATAAGCACATTCCAATTAGATGCCTTGGCTTGCTTGGCCAAAGTTCCAATCACATCATCAGCTTCAATGCCTGGCACAACCAACACTGGCCAACCCATGGCGCGCACCACTTGATGGATTGCTTCAATCTGTAAAGCCAAATCCTCTGGCATGGATGAACGGTTGGCTTTGTACTCCGGATACATCTCATCGCGAAAGGTTTTCCCTTTGGCATCGAAGACACAAGCGATGTGATCGGCGTCTAGTTCTGTTCTGGCGCGCCTCATCATATTGACCATGCCTTGAATTGCACCGGTTGGAAAACCTTGCGCATTGCGCAAATCTGGCATGGCATGAAAGGCACGGTAAAGGTAGCTAGAACCGTCAACTAGCAAAAGGCGATGTGTA
>Ga0209550_10005264_pt1 | contig 12145 bp, 6 predicted proteins | sample LauGreSuBDMM15SN_2_FD_187567 | JGI IMG/M metagenome (GOLD analysis project Ga0209550, IMG submission 187567) | Freshwater lake microbial communities from Lake Michigan, USA - Su13.BD.MM15.SN (SPAdes) (version 5) | ecosystem: Environmental > Aquatic > Freshwater > Lake | place: Lake Michigan, USA... | reverse complement strand
ACAACCGAACCGCGGTAACTAAATCATCGAAATCCACTAATCGAATGTAAAATCGATCCACGATTGGCGTCCGCCGTCGGGACTCGGGACCGATCTATAAATTGACCCATGCCCCGCTATGCAGGCGCAAAGCCTCCCAAATGCAAAAGCATGAATCCCGTGCAGGTTGCAGGGGGTCACGACGACTTGAGACTGTACAAAGTAAAGCTCGAGGTGGCGCCGGGCTGCAGCGTGAACGTAACGCGCCAGAGCCCGGGGCGGGGCCCACTAAAAGACCCCTCCTCCTCGATGAGTCGTAATGCCGTGCTCGCATAGATCGAGGCGTTGATCTCCCAACGGCGGCGCAGTGTGAACGTCCGGCTGAACAGGTGGACCTCGTTCCCGTCGCTAATGTTGCGCTCCATGCACACGCTCACGTCGGCATCGCCATCATAGCTGCGTAGATAACCCACACGCAGAGCACGCGAGGCGTTGAGATGCGCTACAAATGCCGCTCCTGACGTACGCGCCATAAACCCCCACTTGTCAGCCGCCTGGGCAGGCTTGGGAGCCTCGCGCCACGCCGTCTCTATGTAGTGCCCGTCAGCCGACCGGCGCAGCATCGTCCACTCCCAACGAGGCCCAGCCGGCGCCGCTTCTGCATCGCCCAGCAGGTTTGGTACGGCGAGCCGCATCGTGCGGCTGCAATTCAAGTTCATCCAGCAGGCGTTGTTCGTAAAGTCCACAAGGGTGAGTGCCGGCTCGACGAGCTCGATGAGCCTCTCGTGACGGGGCGTGCCGCCCAACGTCTGTGCGTGTGTGGGTGGCAACGTACCTGCATGCTCCATGAGCCGCGTGCGCTCGGCCGCTGTGAGGTTCTCGATCCGCTTGCGCTCTGCCTGCATGAGGGACACCAGAAAATATGCGCAAATCTCGTGGCCGCGGCGTGACAGGTGCAAGTTATCCACGATGACCTCACGCCGACTCTCATCGACTCCACGGTGCGGTTTGAGCATGAGCCCGGACGTCCAATTGAGCGCGGACGTCCAAAAGGACGTTGGAATGCCGTAATGTTCCAACACGTCCTTGTGATCTGGCCATCCTCCCCACACTCGCGAGGGTGGAGTCCGTTTCGGATCGAACCACGCCGACTCAGTGTACAGGAGGGCGGGCGACGTGGGCGAGAGCATCAGCAGCTGGCGCACCAACGCCTCAGTGACAAGGCTGGCGCCGCCCAAGGAGCTGATGTACCGTTGATAAACTCGTGAAACTGACGTCCAGGAGAGCGCAACGGCGTTCAGGTCGTTGGTTGCCGTATCCACGATCACCAGGTCGGCGGGGTGTTCGCGGAAGGCAGGCAGCACGCGCGACTGAAAGTTATCCACGAAGAAGGCGCTGCCTCTGCCTGCGGCACACAGATTACTGAGTCGGTGGCCCATTGGGCAGCACATGCTGCTGCGCGAGTTGAGGTATTCGACGAAGGCGTTGGCCCACGTATGATTGATGCCGGAGACGAGCTTGGATCGTATGCGCCTAAAGAAGGAATATAGTCCATGCAGGGTCGAATTTGCCAGGGTTCTGCCAGAGGCATACGACTCCCATAGTTCGTGTTCGCGGGAGGTTTTGGACACATTCAACGATTCAGCTGGAACCCATCCCGCTCTGATGGCCGCAACCATGTGGTCCCTGGTTGGGTCTCCCTCGCCGCACGTGATGCTGCCGCCAATCGTCATTATGTGCAGACAGCAGTCTGCACTATCCAGCTTTGCGAGCACCGGCGCCAGCCGTGAGAGCGCCCAGCCACCTTTCACCACGTGCGCAGCATCCATCACCTCGTCAGGGAGCATGGTGTGGGCATCGATCGCTGAACCGGGTCTACCGAAATACTCCAAGGCCTGCTGATGCGTGCCGAGCGGGCTGCTGCTCATCGCAGACACCGCGGGGGAAGCCGTGCCGGTAACCATGCTCGCGAAGAGCAAGGGAACGGTGAGGGGTGTGAAGCTGCTTTTAGTATTTAGATGAAGCACACAATTTCGCGTTGCGTACATACCGTACGCGCGCTAGGCGCTGCCACATCGTGACCTCGAGCGGCACATCGCCGGTCATTTTGCTGAAGACTTTTCTGATTCTGCACATTTTCCATGTTCCGGGTCGAGTGCGTGTGTTTGATCCTAGGTCGTGTTTCCCGACCACCCAGACCGATGAGTTCGGCAGATGTGGAGTGGTACCGCAGCCTCGAAGCGTCGTTCGTAGCTCCAAGCAACGCCTCCTTCAGCACTTGGCCAGACACCCGTCACGAGAGCAGCGCGCATCGCCAAACATCACGTCTGCTGCGGCTTGCGCAGGCCGGTAAGAACGTGACAATCACTTTGACGGGCGGCTCATCGAGCGCCGCTCGTGAGAGTTTTGCGTATCACTTTGGTCGCCAGCTGGCAGACGCGCTCAGCCCAAGAGAGAGGGGTGGCAACTGCACGATTGACGCCAGCTCGAGCACGTGGCGCTGTCCAGTTGCTGGGCGCTTCCCCGGACAATTGGTCGAGATCGTACCCGCCGCAAATGGGCACACGGGGACTGACTTTGCAGCGCTGTTGATGGACGCTCTTGTCCCGCAGCGCACCGACATCCTAGTTTGGGAGTATGTCATCAACGACTGGTCGACGCAGCTACTCAACCCTCGCTTTACGGACAACGCGCTTGATCTTTACTTGCGGAGAGCACTGGCAATCAATCCACGCATGGTCTTCGTCTTCGTGCACTTATGGGTCCCACTCGCTGCCGGGTGCTGGCCCCAATGCGTCATGGGCGGCGGGCCCAAGTTTATGTACGAAGCTGTCACCTCCACACTGGAGCGGAACTACCAAGACAGGGGTCTCGACTGGACGTCGATCGACTTCAACGACATCGCGACGCAGCACTACGTGGCTCATCGAGGGAAGCTCAAGCTGGTCAACGAGACGCACGCCATGTTTTCCGACAAGCAGCATCCGAACCAGAGGACGCACCGCATCATAGGAAGCGTGGTCTGGCAGCACTTTCGTCCTTTCGTGCTCAACACAAAAAGAGAGGTCACTGCCAATGCCGGCACTGTCATGGACCATGCGCCGGTGGAGAATGTACCTCTGCCGATGCCCCCGACGGGGCTGCCCGGGGTCTCGAATATGTCAAACGCGTCGGTGGCGGCACGGATGATGTGGCGCTTCCTCTCAAAGCCGGGGCAAGTGCATTCGTGGACGCACTCGCTCCCCCACAATGGCGACTCTGCCGAGTATGTCTCGTACGGGCTTGCAGGATCACGCTACGCGCAGCCGGGTGACCGGGGCGTGCAGAGCAGCGCTGGGTCGACATTGATCAAGGTGGCCATCGAGGCCGCCGCGTCACGCTCTGACTCTATGCGATATGCACGGCTGCCCCTGTGTAACGGAGCGACCGGCTTCCTTCGCCACTCGCTGCAATTCCAAGTGGCCTCGAAACGGCACGGGCACCAAGTGGCCTCGGACCCTCAAACGCCGCGTTTCGTCGGCATCAACTTTGTTGCCAGCCAGGGCCGCTCACTAGCACCAAAGGCGGCCGCGGAAGACATGGACAGAGGGCTGCTAAACCTGACCCTCGAGTATGTCTGCCAGGCGAGTCCAACGGCGGGTGGAAACGAAGCTGGCTCAACGACGGCCGGCGACTACCAGCGCAATCAGGGGCGAACTTGCTTCGCGCCGATGGCATCAAGTATGCTTGTCCCGGGCAGCATCGAGCTGGCCGACCTGGCGGAAGAACGCAACGTAACTACGGTTGCCGTCGACTTGAGCAGTATAGGGGCTTCCGCTCCCCACCGCAAACTGAGACCCACGAGTCCCGATGACCGCCGAACAGGCTTTGCTGTGCTACTACGAGGGATTCACGCTCCTCAAAATTACTTTGAGCTGCCTGACTCGCGCGTAGCATGCGGACCTGAGTGCACGGATCCCATTGAGGTCTCTATTCGCGTGTGCCAGCGGACGCTTGAGGGAGCCGCCCAAGGGCTCGGTGCAGTCTTGTTCATATGAGTTTCACAGTACCTATATCGTTCGGCTATATACCTATATCGTACGGGGGTACGGAGATACATTATATACCTACCATAGCTGTTAAAATGTGGGGGCTGCTTCTCGCTTCTGCATACTGCAAGGTATGTGGGGGTTCTGCACAGATGTTATGTTTACACGCTGAGCCTGACAGCTGACAGCTGTGCGCGCTCAGGCGTCCTCGACTTTGTAGGCCTGGTCGGGGCCGAACAACTGCTCCCAAGAGCTCATGTCGTCGTTGAGGAATCCGTTGCGGTATCCTCGCGGTGCCAGCTGGAATTTGATTAAGTCGACCCTGGGCGAGACCTCGATCCACCCCTTGGCACCCTGCTCCGCCATCGGGCCCACCTCCTCGAGGAGCTTGTCCTTGGTGGCGAAGTGGGCGGACATTTTGGGGTCGGTCGCGAACAGAGCACCGCGCTTGTTGCCGAGTGAGATGGCCATGGTGCCCAGGCCTGGGTTCTTGTTGATCTGTGGCTGCTGGAACGCGCCCGGCCGCACGCCAGCGGCGACCTGGATGTTCTTGAGGATTGCGAAGGCATGCGCGCCCGCGTCTTGCATCGTGCGCTCACCCGCGGTGAAACGATCCTTGGCACAGATGTCGCCGCCCGCGTAGATGTGGCCGAGGTTGGGGTGATTGAGCTGTTGCGTATTCTTGGTCCTGATGAATCCCTGATCGTCCATCACGCTCGCGAACGCACTGTCGCTGCGCGGGTCCGTGAGGAGCCGGCTATTGGGTGTGTAGCCCGTCGCCCAAAAGACGCGCGCGTTTGGCGTGCCGACGGTGACGCCGTCCTTCGTGACGGGTCGACCGGACTCGTCGGCGTGAGTAACTTCCTTGGAGTAGTTGACCGCGATGCCGTCCTCCTCGGCGCACGCCTTGACAAGGGTACTCGCGCCGGGCACGCGTGGCAGGCACTGGGGGCCTCGCGTGATGATCTCGACGGCCTTGTCCGGGAAGAAGGCTTTGATGTCGAACGCTAGCTCACATCCGACGACACCGCCGCCCACGACGGTGATGGCGGGGGCATCCTTGATGCGCTGGCGCTCGAGGGCGAAGCTCTGCTTGCGCGCGGCGATCGAGGTGCCCTCCGTCTTGATGTCCGACGTGTACCTCGTCCCCGTGCAGATCACGAGGTAGTCGTACGGCACAACGCGCGAGGCGACGCCGGAGGAGGTGCCAACGAGGACGTGGTCTCTGCGGACCGCGCTCGCCCAGCCGACGATGAGCTCGCCCTTGCCGCCCATCACATCGACATGGTTGTAGCACGACACGTCCCACAGGCCAGCCTGCTCCGCATTCTCGTCAGCGATCAGCCGCAGCACGTTGGGTGTGTACTCGAAGAACTCCTTGGTGTCGACGAGCGTCACGTGGAAGGCCTCTGTCTGGATGCCCTTGCCGCGCGTCATCTGGTGCGCGACTATCACGCCGCACGGGCCGCCGCCGAGTATGACTACACGCTTCTTGGTGGTTACGTCGGCGGACTGTTTCTCTCTCTTGATCGCCGTCCCCGCCGCCGCCTTGTACATCTCCGTACGCATCGCTTCGACGGCCGAAAGGAGGAGCGCCTCCACGTGCGGCCGATCGGCCTTGAAGGCCGCCGCCACCTCCATCGCGCCGGCGCTCGCGCTGATGCCCGACGCATTGGGCAGGAGGCCGTAAGCGGCATCCATCGAAGCGTAGGCCTTGAGGTCGTTCGACGCCGCGAGGGCCGCGCCGCCATTCAGGCCGGCGAGAGCATCCTCGAGCGTGCGCAGGGCCTTGGAGATGAGGAAGGCGCGCTCGGCCTTGTCGGCCGCTGCGAGGCCGCCCGATTGCTTGCCGAGGAGGGACGCGTGGCGGCGGAGTGACTTGGACTGGTCGTGGTCGCGAAGGATGGACTCGAGGGTAAGGGCGTCCGCATCGCGCCGCTGGCTCTGCGAGAGGATCGACGCCGCCGCCGTCGCCGCCGCCGCCGCCGCCGCCGCCGCCGAGTCGACCGAGCTCGCCTCCGGTGTGGCCGGCGCGCTCTCGGCGGCCTTGTCGCCCGATTTGGTCATGTCGCCCGATTTGGTCATGTCGCCCGATTTGGTAACCACCTGGATGGGGTCGCCGACCTCGCGCCCTTTGATGAGCGTCTCCTGCTTGCGCTTCACCGCGCGGCCCTTGACCTGGAACGTGAACTGGCCCGTCGCGAGCGCCTTCCGCACCGCCGACTCGTCCTCCTCGCCCTCGTCCTCGTCCTCCTCGTTGGCTTCGATGATCTGCTTGCGCACGTCGGCGAAGGTGGTGGCGCCGCCGACGAGGGCGAGGCCGCCATCGCCGGCCTCATCGACGACGACGGGGACGCACTTCTCAGCGTCAGCTCCGCCCGACAGAGCGATCATCGCTTCGACCGTCGCCTTGACCGACGTCTGTGCGAACAGCGTCGCGAACGTCGTCGCCGTGACCATCGCGCCCGCGTCCCCGAGCGCATCGCGCACGCCGAGGGCCTTAGCGATCGTGGACTCGACGCTGCCGAAGCTGGAGCCGCAGGCTTGGGCGAGCGAGGCCTTGAGCATCGCCCACGACACCGTCGCCCCACCGCCCGCCGCCGACCACACCCCCCTGGCCTCGCCCTCGATCGACGAGATAGCCGGCGGCGGGCCGAGCTTCTTGCATAGGGCGTCGACAAAGGGATTGAAGTACGAGCGTGTGTGCTCGACGAGCTGGGCGGGTGGGAAGACCTTGGCGGCGGCCTCGCGGACGCGGATGGTCACGTCCTCCACCTTGATCGTCACCGGCACGTCCGACAGCGACGGGAACTGCGCGCCATTCGCCCCCCACGTCGACCCGTCGACGTGGATGAAGAGGATGGCCACGCCGTGGCGGACTGCCTCGACAAACTCGAGGCAGCACCAGGCCGAGGCAAAGTAGGCGGGCGTGAGGAAGACGACGAGCGTCTGCGTGTCGCGCACAGCCAGCTTCAGCGAGGGCAGCTCGATCAGGTCGTTCCGGTCGATGAAGGCGCGGTAGCCGAAATCCGAGAGCCGGTCGTGCACGCGCGCCACAATGTCCTGCGCCTCCGAGCGCTTATGGGAGAGGAAGGCGTCGTAGCGGATGGTGCGCTCTCCCAGGAGGAAGTCTGTCGACGTCTCCCGAGGCCGCCTCCCGGCGGACGATGCCTCACCGGGCCCCCCCAGACGCTTCCCAAGGTTCTCAAGGAACGCGTCCAGGTACGCGTCCATGTGGTCGAGCGCGATCGTGTGACCGAAGACGGCCGCTGCGGCGTCGCGCGGCTTGACGAGGCGGCCCTCGTCGGTCTGCGCGGTCTCGGGCACGTCGGTGAGCGCGGGGAACGGCATCCCTCGCCACGACGACCCCTCGACAGACACGGGAAGCACCTCCACGCCGTTGATCACGGCCTCGCAGAATTCGGCGCAGCAGGCCGGCGAGTCAAAGTACGTCTGCGAGATGAAGCTGACCACGCGGCGGGAGTCGCGGATGCCCTGCTTCTGCGCGTCGGGCTCCTTGCGCGGATTCGGAATCTTGTATCCCGCCGCTCTCAGATGATCGCGCACCCTCTTCGCCAGCGCGGTCTCCGCCGGCGCCGCGCTCACAAACGTGTCCCATTGCGCCTTCCGCAGATCGCTCTCCCTGATGCGCTCGGTGTACGACTTTATCAGATCGTCCCCTTTGATAGGCGGCGACTCCGCATACTTGGCACCGGGAGGGCTTGAGGACCCGCAGCCCATGATGACGGCCGCCAAGATGCAGATGAGCGCGACCACAACGGTGATGGCCAGCCCCTCTTCGTTTGTCAATGTGGGAGGAGGGGGCGGTGGTTGGCCCCAGACGAAGTCTTCCACGAGCGACATCAGCGACGCGGGAGGAGGAGTGGGCGGAGCCCATTGACCCCAGTGCTTGTAGCGCATTGGCCGATCGATGTGTGAAGAAGGAAGCGCTTGCGTTCTCGCGATCTCTGACCAATTTTCCTGTGAAAGCCAAGCGTGACTCCGACGGAGTGTCGAATCGAATCGGGGTCGAATTGGTGTCGCCGCTTCTTTCGCGACCGTGTTCGAGCTCGCTTTCTCGTCGCGACGAGGAAAAGAAGTCTGGCAACGGTCGCCCCGATGCCCTCGCCTTCTGCTACCGCCACGCCGACCGCCGGCTTCGTGGTGAAGCTGAAGGCGCCGGACGGCACGCGGCACTACGCCAACATCTGCTCGCATCCCGCCATCCAGCGGCCGCTCAATCCCGCCGACCAGGAGGTCGAGGACGGCGTGCTCCGCACGCGCGGCATCGACAACCTGCGGGTGCCGTTGCTCCTCTCGCCGGTGCGCACGGTGGCGCTCGGCGGCGACGACGACGAGGAGGCCGTGTGCTTCGACGTCATGTTCAACAGCGCCGTGCTCGACGTCGCGCTCCCGGGCGGCGCTTCCGAGGACGCCAACAGCGCGGCAGCGGCGCATGGCATCGACCCCGCGCTCAGCAAGATGGTGCGCATGCGCCTCGTGGAGCTGGCGCTGTCGCACGCGGAGCAGGACCTCGGGTACAAGCTCGGCCGCGCGTACACGCTGCCCAAGAACGCATCCTACAAGGGCGGTGTCGGCGGCGGGCGCCAGCCGGTGCCGTGCCAGGCGCTGCGCAACCTCATCTCGGCCCAGGAGGCGGCGGAGCTGCAGGCGCAGCAGCACGCGGCGGCGGGCCCTTGGAAATCGAAGCGCGAGGCGGCGGGCCAGACGACGCGCGCCAAGATCGAGGAGCTCGCCTCGTTTGAGGACGATCGGCTCGAGGAGCGCAGGCAGCAGCCTCTGATTAAGAAGGGTTTCCTCAGCGCGCAATCGGCCAAGGGACGCCATCTCTACCCTAACGGCTCGGAGGAGGGCATGCTGTACGGCGACGTCAAGGTGGCGGGCGACCCGCTCGGGTACCTGCCCAAGGGGCTGCGCAGCCGCGTCAAGGTCGTCGACCCCGCCACCACCACCCCTGAACAGCAGCAACAGATGATGGAGGACTATGCCAACGGATCGGGACCCAGGCGGCCGAGTGCCACAGCGGGCGCCGCCAATAGCACCAAGGGCGGCGGCGGCGGCGGCGGCGGCGGCGGCGCGGGGAATCTCAACAAGGGCTTTCTCAACGGCGCGGGCGGCTCCCTCTACCCGAACGGGTCTGCCGAGTCCGGCGGAGGCAAGCCAAGCGCGGAGGCTGCCCTCAACGAACTGATCCCCTCGACGGCCGAGCTGGAGCGCATTGCTTCCGAGACAGATTCGGACACGTTCCTCAAGGAGCTCTCCGGGATGGCCTCGCTCCTAGGGCTCGGCAGCTCGGGGGGACCGTCAGCATGGCCCCCGAGCGACGCCGGCGGCCTCGGCGGCCTCACCAGCGGGGATCTCTTCAGCGGGGAAGGCCCCGTCCATGCCGCCAAACGGGAGTCGCTCCGTCAGCACTACGAGACTGGCTACAGCGGCCACAGCAGCGGCGGCGGCGGCGCGGCGAGCGCCAGCGCGCGGAGCGACGAGCGCCGTCCCGAGCACGAGCTGCTCGACAGTGGCGTCGATGAGCCAGTGGTCCTCAAAGTGAGCTTGCCCGCGCTCGAGTCCCTCGAGGGTGTCGAGGTCGATATCTCCGAGGACCATTTCCGGCTCGTCGCGCCGAATGCATACCGGCTCGAGCTGAGCTGGCCGCGCCCGATGGACGCCGACGCCGCCAAGGCCAAGTTCCTTAAGAAGAGCCACACCCTGCAGGTGACGGTGCCGCCCGCCGCCGTCTAGCTGGCCGCCATCACGATCGAGGAGGTGTGGCACGGCGGTGCACTGGGAGCGTATTCGCCTCGAAGGCGAGCGGACAGGCGCGGCGGCCGTAACAGACATGTCCCGCTCGGGGTCGCCCCGACCCACAAGTAAGTAAGTAAAACACGCCTGACGCAGCAGCGCACACGATCGTGGGGCGAGGGCCGGCTCAGGGGGTACGGTACACCCAGGCGTGACAAAGCAAGGCGGAGATGTGCAGTTGAGCAGCTCGTTTTCATGCACAAATGCGATCCACAGCTTGTCATGGAACAATAATAACACGTTCAAAGGAGAAGGTCAAAGCCTAACAAACCCCGCAGCGCGCACGCGAGCCGCAGGCGCAGCCGGCCGCAGCCGCGAGGAATATCCGACGTTCCACAGCACCTGCGAGCGGATCATCGGATTGTTACGTATTTGGCATAGATTCCAGCTCCCGAGGTCGCCAGAGGCGCCACCGCTCCATGGAGGCTATTCAAGCTTGGACGGAGCACAATGCACATGGAAACTTGGTGCGAAACTCCCCCGTGGCGCGGTGGTGCACCTGCATCCTGACTGAAGGGATAGGGAAGCAGGAGAACGCTGTCATATTCCTCGCTCCTCGGAAGGCGCACAAGTGGAGCCGCCAGATGTCCAGGAACGTCAGTGCCAGATGTAATGCCAGATGTGCAAGCCGGAAGCCCCCGGCACGCACCACTCGGTGGAGCGCCAACAGTGCATGCAGAAGCTGCTCTTTGCGCTCAAGCAAACAGACGGCCGACGCTACAACGGCCTGACGGTCCTCGAGCTTGAGCGAGCGCTCTTCTGGGGCGGCCTCCGGTTCCAAGCCTTCGAGACCGCGGTGCTCACGGCCGTCGTGGCAGCGGCATGATCGGAGTTCCTACTCGGCGGCCGAATTCTTGGCAAGTGCAGGGGCCCAGGTGAACCCGCTCATCATACCGGCGTTTGCCCATTCTGGCGATGCAACGGGTTTGTATGCAGCAGCGCTTGTCGACATTATCGTACGAGCCGCAGGCACGGCTGGCTTGATGAGCCTTCATGAGAGCGATGCGTACGGCGTCATCACCGAGGCCACCAAGAAGGTCGCCGAGGTTCTCTGCGGTGCGCAAGAGTTCGAGACGCACGCCGAGCGCATCGAGTTCCTGGTCAAGACGCACATCGAGTCCACGTCGTGCCCCGGCGGCCTCATTGTGAACCTCGTGTGTTCGCTAGACCTCGAAGCGCTCAAAACGCAGTACAAGGAGGAAGCAAAGAAGAGAACGGCAAACCTCCTGTTTGTCCACATCATCAAGGTCAAGTACTACAAGCACCTGCAACATGAGCATGAGCCGAGGCGAGGCAAAGGCTACCAGCTGAATAGGAATGGATTCAAGGGCCGCACTTATGTAGGCAGCTACAACTTCGAAGAGGCCAGAGAGATAATCATCAGGTACGAGCTTCCCCTTCGCAAACTTCACCACAGCGCTTGCATGAAGTTTGGTGAGCTTCATGCTCAGCGCCGCGACATCTTGCCCTGGTGGGCACCGGGCTCCCGCGACCTCACGCCGCCCTGGCACGGCACCGCCAAACTCTTTCTGAAATTTGGCGGATACTTTGCCCGGCAGCGGGGAGTTGCGATGATGGACACCATCAACATCGTCCACCCCAGGTACTGGGTGTATTCCATGCCACACTCGGGCTTCCTTGCCCGTATCGATGGAGGCTGGGGCGCCAAGCACAGGGCGGGCGGAGCGGTCCCAAGCGGTCTCGCGGTCCCGCGCGGTCCCAAGCGCGGGATGAACGGACAACGCACGCTGGCCCAGATCATCTGCACGGGTTGCGAGCAGACCAAGACGATCCAAGGCTCGCCTTACGTGCAAGGCTCTTCTCGTTGCCGAGTCGTAAGTGTCGTAAGAATCGAAGGGAGTGAGAGTGAGTGAGTGAGTGAGAGAGTGAGTGTGAGTGTACCCCGTATTAGAACCAGATCTGAATCATCCGCGGTGCTCACGGCCGTCGTGATGATTCAGATACACTTGGCTACACATCACCTGGTGAGCCTTTGACTCGCATGAAGAACTTGGATGCAGCCTGCAGAAGATTCGACGCAACTTGCTGTCGGTGTCGCCCATTGCATTATTGCAGCAGCGGGCTGCTACTATGGCGGCCTGCTCGCGCTCAACGTCATGGCGGGCGGCTATGCAACTCTTGAGCTGGAACGCCGCTACGCGTGGCACTTTCGGCAGAGCGAGCTGCGGCGCAAGCGATACGCTGGCTGGCCAAGTACTTCCACATTACTTCCACATCATCGATGACCCGAACAAGTTCCTGGCACTCAGCGTGGCCTACTTCAATGTGTCGGGGGGCCCACGGTCGAGATCGAGACT
>Ga0209550_10005261_pt1 | contig 12149 bp, 9 predicted proteins | sample LauGreSuBDMM15SN_2_FD_187567 | JGI IMG/M metagenome (GOLD analysis project Ga0209550, IMG submission 187567) | Freshwater lake microbial communities from Lake Michigan, USA - Su13.BD.MM15.SN (SPAdes) (version 5) | ecosystem: Environmental > Aquatic > Freshwater > Lake | place: Lake Michigan, USA... | reverse complement strand
GGCCCAGCAAGGGTTTCGCGAACCAGAAGATCGCCAAGGCAACGGATGATATAATGGCGATTATTGCTATCCCGTTTCGGCCCTTCGGCGGGAACAGATAATGCGTTACAACCGCCAAGGCGCCAGCAAGGCCCAAAAATTGGGACGCACCGGCATGCAAATCTGCCAACGCATCCTGCAAGCCGCCGCCAAAGCGCACCACCCCGATAGAAGCGGCCACACCGAAACACGCCATGGCAAAAGCTGGCAAAGCCTTACCGTTTCGCCAAAGCGCAGGTCCCGCAAATAAAGTAACAAGCACTATGGCCGCATCGGACAGCGCGAAATGGGCGGGCATCATGTTTTCGGCAATGGCGCTGTTGAATTGCTATGGGGCAGCAAACCCGCTGCACGTTTAATGTCCGCGGATGTCAAACGTGACCCATCATGGCTCCAGCCGGGCGGCGCAAAAATATAGCAAATTCTCTGCCACAAACTCAGCCCACGCTGCGTCGCATCTTGCGCTATGCCAACATATTCATGCGTTAATATGGTGACCGGGTTAAATGTCTCCAGATTTTTGACCAAGCCATAATCAACCGGCACGGCGCGGTCCTCCTCCACAAATGTGCCGAACATACGATCCCAGATGATCAGCGTGCCCGCAAAATTTGCATCCAGATATTCTGGATTTCGTCCATGGTGCACGCGGTGATGGCTCGGCGTGTTGAAAATATATTCAAACCAGCGCGGCAAACGGTCGATCGTCTCCGTGTGGAGGAAAAATTGGTATGTCGCATTTAAGACCCCGCAAAAAATAACCAACACCGGGTCAAAGCCGATTAATATTAGCGGAATTTTCAGCATCATCGTGCCGGTAAAGTGCTTCATCCAACTTTGGCGCAGCGCGATAGGCATGTTAAAATTGGTGGATGAATGATGCACGATATGCATGGCCCAACCCCACCGGACGCGGTGGCATATGCGGTGGTGCACATAGAACCGCAGATCATCGAGCACGAAGCACAATAAGAACGTTCCCCAAGTGGTGGGAATTTCGCCGATGGCAAAGGGCGCCGCCGCAAACAAAGCGCCAGTGGTGATGAAAGCGAATATGGCATTTACAGGGTCACTGGCGAGCCCCAGAAAAATCGAGAGCAGCGAGTCTTTCAACGGCACATCGCCCTTGCGCTTGAGGAAGCGAATGGCGCCCAGTTCGAGCAATATGCCCAGTGCAAAAGCCACAAGTGCGATTACGACCCAATTTTGGTTGATAAATTGCCCTATGGTCACACATTTCTCTCCAACGATTGAGGATGAAAATAGACGGGCTGAAAATTTAAAAAATTGAATAATAAATGCATATTATGTAATTATTGGAACATGAATATAAATCTGACAAGACTATCCCGGTTCGTCGCCGTGTATCGCAACAAAAGTTTCACCCGGGCCGCCAACGAGCTCGGCATGACGCATTCGGCACTCACCAAATCATTGCAACTGCTTGAACAAGAACTGGGCACAGAATTGTTCAACAGGACCACACGCAGTGTCGTTCCCACCAATGCCGGCAACCGCCTTGCGCAAAGGGCTGAGGAGCTTTTGGCATTAGCAGACCAAATCGGCGATGAGGTTTTATCCGGCACACGACATTTGCGGCTCATCGCAGGACCGGCAGTGATGGAAGCATCCTTAGCGCCAGCCCTCACGTCATTTTACACGGCATATCCCGACATTCGCGTGACGGCAGAAACCCTTCCTCTGGATATCGCCGCAGGCCGGTTGCGCCAACGGGAAGCGGACATGTTGCTTTTTCATTCCACGAGCGTGAGCGCTATTCCCGAACAGCGGCTGTTTCACATCAATAAGATAATCGACGAAGCCTATGTTGCTGTGATGCGCAAAGACCATCCGGTATTGCAACGCGCCTTTGGTTCGGATGAGATGCTGCAGTATAAATGGGCTATTCCTGGCTATGATAGAAACTACCGCTCGGCCATTCCGTCCGACATAGAAGAAAAATATCGCCGCTCCGGCTTCCCGCATTACCGCGTTCTCAGTCTCGTGTCCTGCCTTGCTCTGGTGGCGGAAAGCGACATGATTACCTTATTGCCCGCATCCTTCGCAAACAGGGAAGCACGTGCGCTCGACCTGACGGTCATGCCCATGCCCTTAAGCGATGGTGCGCGGTATGACGTCAGCGCAATCACACTCAAAAATGATAATCCTGACCCTGTGTTGCAAGCGTTGAAAAACGCTTTTGCGATACAAAAGGATGCTGGCTAAATTTCCGCCTTCATCCGCTGACCATGGCCCAGCCCGATGCGCAAATGGCGGCAAACACCGCGCGTTATCAAATACAGAAGGTCGTCCCTAGAAGCCGTCTTTAGTATACGGCTTCCCGCTAACTTGGCACGCCGTTTACGACCGATGCATCCACGCCCAAGTCGCGGGCGATCTCGCGAGCGGTCATCTTTGCCGACATCATCACCGACGGGGTTCCGCCACCCGGTTGCGTGCCTTGCCCGACCAGATAGAGATTATGCACATCTTCCGACTTGTTGTGCGGGCGGAAAAAGGCCGTCTGCGTTAAAACGGGTTCCACGCCAAACCCATTGCCCAGATAAGAACCCAAGGTTTCGGAAAAATAATCCGGCGTGATGAAACTCATATGCTTCAACCGCGCCGCAAGATCGGGGATATAGCCGCGCTCTTCCAAGAAGGTCAGCACCCGCGCGCTCAGCTTTGGCCCTTCGACGTCCCAATCAATGCCGCTTGCGTTATTTGGGACTGGGATAAGCGTATACGCCGCATGATGGCCCGCAGGCGCCATGGCCGGATCGGTCAGGGTCGGAATGTGCAGATATTGCGAGAAGTCAGGGCTCATCACCTTCTGCTCGAAAATCTCATCGAGCAATGCTTCGTACCGTGGGCCCAATATGATGTTATGATGGCGCAAATCAGGGTCATTGTCGCGGCATTCATAGCCGAAATAAATCACCATCAACGACATGGATTGCTTACGGAATTTCACCAATGCATCGCGGTTAATGCGCCGATGCGCCTTATCAACCAGCTTTAGATATGTGGTCGCGTAATCGGCGTTGGACACCACAACATCGGCAAATATCGTCTCACCGCTTGCAAGCTCAACGCCCTTGGCAACGCCGTCTTCCACCAATATGCGCTGCACCGGTGCATTGACCCGCAACTGGCCGCCCATGTCTTCAAATTTTTTGACTAAAGCTGCCACCAGTGCGCCCGTCCCGCCCTTGGCATAATGAATGCCCCAGGTTTTTTCGACAAAATGGATCATCGCATAAATCGCTGGCACCTTCATCGGGTTGCCACCGACCAGCAAGGGTTCAAAGCTGAACACCTGACGCATTTTGTCCGACTTGAAATATTTGCTGACCATGCCGAACAACGACCGCACCGCGCCAAGCTTCAGCAAATCAGGCACCACGCGCAACATCGACCCGAGGCTGCCGAAATAAGTATATCCCAGCGTCAAAAATCCACGTTTGAATATGGCTCTGGCTTGCTCGTGAAAGGCTTCATATCCCGCCAGATCCTCAGGTGCCAGCTGCTGGATCTGCGTCCGCGTGCTGACCGGATCGCCATCATAATCAAAAAACGTGCCGTCATCGAAATAGATGCGGTAAAATGGCAGTATCGGAATTATCTCGACATATTTGCTGGTATTGGGGCCTCCGGAGATGCCTTCACGCACGCGGTTATTTTCATCCAAAACATGCGGCGGAAAGTCCGGCTCACCCAGCATGGCATGGTCTTGCTGCAGGCTAAACAATTCCTCAATGAAATGCGGCACGGTTAGGACCGTCGGACCCATATCAAATGTAAAGCCATCGGCCTTGCGGACATAGGCACGGCCACCGGGGGCATCCAATGCCTCAACGATTTCGGTGTCAAAGCCAAGGCTTTGTAACCGCATGGCGCACGCTATGCCGCCAATACCTGCACCAATGACAACTGCTTTACGTCGCAACATTCCGGATAACCCCTAATTGCATCGCTGCTACTGCCTAAAGCGCGACACAACAACCTAGATGTTATCCTAGGTTATCGCATGTCCGATATGGTCAGCAGCATCGGCGTTACAGCGGCAATATAATCTCCCGCATGATGCGGTCGGTTTCGGACAGGATTTTGATGATCTTTTGATAATGGACCACATCGTCGAACGATAACGCCCTGCCCTTGCGGTCCTTCAACCATTTCTGCGCGGGCTGATAGCCGCCGATATGAAATTCCCATGCGATGCGCGGCACATTTTCGAAATATTGGTCGGGGTTGATCTGCACACGGCCCATTTGCTTCTCCCCATCGACTTGCGATGGGGAGGTGGCAGTTGCGCCAGCAACTGACGGAGGGGCCCCTCCACCACCCTGCGGGCGGTCCCCCTCCCCATCGCAAGTCGATGGGGAGGATGAAACGACAAACACAGGCTTATCCACCACATTATCGCCATCGCCGGTAAAGGGGAAAGGCGCGTCCCCAATCGCGGCATCCTCCATCAGGTGCAGGCGGCGCAGCGCCACCTCCCCGTGCCGGGGAGGAATTAGGAAGCCCCGCGCGCACCTCACGCCCCTCACCCCCTTCAGGGGGAGAGGGGGTGGGAGAGAGGGGGCTTTTTTCTTCAGCTTGGCAAAAAGCCCAGTTCAAAAACCATGGGGCGCAGTTTGTTGCCCAAGGCGGCGTAAGCCGATTTGAAGGGATCAAAATCGGTCAATTCGGTGTCGCCATATTGTTCCAGAGCCTTGCGGATTTGGTACCAGCCTGCGTCCGCGCGATTGAGTTTCAATTCATCCCTAATCTTATGCGGGAAGCTGATCGCGTGAAACCGCGTCCACAGCTTGCGCCCTTCATCGAGCACCGCCTGTGCTTCGGGAGAAAACGCCATGCCCGCCATGTAGCGCACCAGAAATTCACTTTCGAACCGTGCTTTGGCGCCGACTTCGGCTTCGGTAAATGGGATGAAGTGGTTGACGAGCGACCAATCGCGATCATTCCAGCGCAGCCCATCGGCCCCAGCGGTCAGATTCTTTCCAGCGAAAAGCATCCAGACGAAGCAATCAGCCTTAAATTCGTCTGTGAGCGGCTGCGAGGGCTGCAGGAATTGGTCGTTGTGGTTTTGCCAAGTGTGCGGAATAATCATTCGTGCCGTAAATACGATCGCGACTTGCCAGAGATTGTCAGGAGTGACGAACAGACCATGTCCGCCATTGAAACCGCTTGAAAACAAAACGGTCTTGCTAGCTTGCTGCAGGTCATTACCGTTGCACCACATATACCCCAAAGCACCATCGGACCATCGGGTACCCCGAAGATCTTTAGTCGCAGTCGCAGGCGTAACGGCATTTTTCAAGGGAACGACTTGTTGTGAGTTCGACTTTGGTCGTTTGATCCAATCAGTAAGAAGAGACTTCCCGATATCAGCCCCAAAAGTTTTTATCCCGCTCTCTCGGCCATCGCGTTCAAGGGCACGTATAACGATTAGCTCAAGCTGCTCCTGAATTGAAGTATCCCAAATTATAAACCCGATTGGAAAATTTCCTCCGACGCCATCAAAGGCACGACTATGTAAAATAAAGCCACCAAGATATTTAGCCCGCCATTTTTCTCGGAAGCTTTGAAGTGTCGGAGCGTTAATGTATTTTAGCGTGCTGAACATCGCCAGCGTAGCGTTTGGAATTTCCTTATGAATTCGGACAACGAATTGAGTGAACAACTCGTTGCTTGCTTTGCCGTAATTTTCAGAAACATGACCTGCTAGCTTGGTCATTGCGACTTTGGGTTTAGCGCCAGAGCCGTCTTCGGCGACACCGCGCCCTGTATTATCGTTTGTTGCCTCCGCATAAGGCGGATTGATCAGTACCAATATCGGCTTCGCGCCCTCTTTTCCGGCCTTTGCATCGGCAATCGCTTGCCGCAGGGCCATCGGCACTTTGTTGGTGAGCGTATAATCAATCTCGCCAAAGTCAGTCACATCGTCGTTGAGATAATCATATTGGAAAATCTCTGCCGCGCCGAAGGCGGGGTTGCCGCGCATGATCGTGACATCTTCTTGATCAAGCGTGGACATGAACACATTGCGCAAATTGCTGTGTTTTGCCTCCAAATTGCCAACGCCCGCGCAATTATCCCAGACGATATATCTGTCCTGCCAATCTGCGCCCAAGGTGGCGGTCAATTGGTCATACGCTTTATCGACAATGTGGAAGGGGGTGTAGAACGCGCCCTTAAACTTCTGCTCATCCATCGGCAGCAGGCTGTCGCGCCGTTCGAGCAGATAGTGCCGATGCTTTTCTTCGGGTGGACGGTGGTAAATATTCCAAAAATTGCGATAGCCGCGTGCGCTGGCCAATTCATATTGTTCGTTTCCGATGATGAACACCGGCAAGCCGCCACTGAACAACAGACGCGCAGGCAAGCGGCGCATCGCCTCATTATGTCCATCATGCATGATGTCGGCAAAGAACAATATGGCATAATCGGCGTGGCGTTTTACGCCCAATTCAACGCCAACCATCATTACCCATTTGTCGAACACCTGCCGCAGATTGTCCGGCGTGATGGGGGTGCGGATAATCCGGCCTTGGCGGATCACATCCTTGGTGGCTTTGATAAACTCCGCCTCATACCCGTTGATCGGATAGAGCACGAAATGGCCCTCAATCACTGGTGCGATTTGCGCGGTCAGCGCCTTGTCCGCCGCCGAACCAGATTTGGGCCAGATGATATCGTCATCCTCTAACAAAGGCAGGGCATGTTCGGTCGCCATCAACGCCGCCTTTTCCCGATCAATGACACCTAGAAAGCCGGGGATGGGTTCGCCACGTCTGCGCGCGGCGCGGACATAGACCAATAATTGCGCAAACATCAGCAATGGCGGGGTTGCCGCTTCCTTCGCCTCAAACCAGATTTCGGGGGTCTGGATATCGACCAACCCCTTGAACACATTTTTGAGGCCAAGCGCCTTGATATAGGCGTCTTTGACATCCTCTTCGGTCTTGGCCGAAGCAAGGGCTTGTAAGAGGCTCAACGGGCGCGCTCCCGATAGAGAACAAAATCCGACGCACCGACCGACCTAATGTTGTTCAGATAGCTTTGAATATCCATCGCGTTCGCAGTTCATGTTAGTGTAACTCATTGTAAACTGGACCGTTTATGATATTTTGTGACAGTTTGTTCTTGTCTTGTCTATGAAAAATTGGGTGAAATTCCTCCCCGGTACGGGGAGGTGGCAGTTGCGCAGCAACTGACGGAGGGGGCCCTCGGTCTGGCGTGGCGCTTGAAAGGCCCACCCCCTCCACCGTCTGCGACGGTCCCGCTGTTGCTCCGCAACGCCTACGGCTCCCCCGTAATGGGGAGGAATTAAAACAGGGTGGAGCTGATTCTATCCTCCCCATCGACTTGCGATGGGGAGGGGGACCGCGCCGAAGGCGTGGTGGAGGGGCCTCTGAACGTCCCAAGCCCCTCCGTCAGTCGCCGCTATCGCGCCACCTGCCACCTCCCCATCGCAAGTCGATGGGGAGGATATTCATGTCGCCGACCCTGCCTCTCCCCTTACCCCCTTGACGCCGCGCGCGTTTTCCCGCCATGCGCTGCTTATGCGTTTCTTTTCCGACAATGCCGCCCCGGTGCATCCTGCCGTCATGCAAGCCATGGCCGATGCGAACCATATCGACACCGCGTATGACGGTGACCAATATAGCGCGCGGTTGGATGCGGCGTTTTCCGAACTCTTTGGCTGCGACATCGCCGTTTTATGGGTGGCGACAGGGACCAGCGCGAATTGCCTTGCGCTCGCGTCCATGGTGCAGCCGCATCAGGGCGTCATTTGCCATCGCGAGGCGCATATTGAGGTTGATGAATGCGGCGCGCCCGGTTTCTACACCGCTGGCGCAAAGTTAATGTTGGTCGACGGCGACGGGGCGAAGATAACGCCGCAGACCGTTACCGCCACGCTCGACGCCATTCGCAAGGATGTGCATCAGGTGCAGGCCGCCGCAGTGTCCATTACCAACGCCACGGAATATGGCATGGTCTATACCCCATCCGAAGTCGCGGCGTTGGGCGCGCTGTGCCGCGCACGCGGGCTTGGCCTGCATATGGACGGCGCGCGATTTGCCAATGCGGTAGCGCATCTGGGATGCAAGCCTGCCGATGTCACGGTGAACGCAGGGGTTGATATCTTAAGCTTCGGCTTTGTCAAAAATGGCGGCATGGGGGCAGAAGCCTTAGTCTATTTTGACCCGGCCTTGGCCGATGCCGCGCGCTATCGCCGCAAACGGGCGGGGCATTTGCAATCCAAGGGCCGGTTCCTTGCGGTGCAATTGCTCGCCATGCTGCAGGATGATCTATGGCTGCACAATGCGCGCTCCGCCAATGCGGCAGCGATGGTCATTGCACAGGCGGCGGGCGAACGCTTGTTATACCCTGTGCAAGCCAATGAATTGTTCCTACGGCTGACACCGTCCGAAGCGGCGGCGTTACGGGCGCAGGGCTTTGACTTTTACGATTGGGGCGGGATTGATGATGTTTGGGGCGCGGCGCGGCTGGTGACCAGTTGGCAACATAATGAAGCCGACGTCGCCCCATTGGCCCGCGCGATAGCGGCCTTATGAGCATGGCAGAAATTGCGCGCGCGGAAGAACCCGGTTTTCTGACGCCACGGGTATGGATACCCTTCATGGTGACGTCTTTGATCTGGGGGTCGACTTGGTTGGTCATCCGCGATCAATTGGGCACGGTGCCCACGACATGGTCGGTGACCTATCGTTTCGTCGTGGCGGCGATCGGCATGTTCATCCTTGCGCTGGTGATGCGGCAATCGCTGAAGATTGACCGATCGATGGTCGGTTGGACGATGTTGCTGGGCGTTTTGCAATTCGGGCTGAACTTCAACTTTGTCTATACCGCCGAACATTATGTGACCTCTGGTCTGGTCGCAGTGGTGTTCGCCTTGTTAATCGTGCCCAATGCAGTGTTGGCCAAATATTGGTTGGGGCGTCCCATCAGCGGGGCGTTCAAATTGGGATCCCTAATCGCCAGCGTCGGCGTGGGATTGCTAATGTTGCAGGAATATCGCGCGGCACCGGTTGGCGGGGCGGACGTGCTGCTGGGGCTATCGTTGGTGTTATGTGCGGTGACGACGGCGTCTGTGTCTAACGTGCTTCAGGTCACACCACGAATCGCGCGTGTTCCAACCATCACGATATTGGCATGGTCGATGTTGTGGGGTAGCATTGGCAATAGCATCTATGCCTTCATCACGGCTGGTCCGCCGGTTATTGACATGCGTCCCGGCTATATTGGCGGTGTCCTGTATCTCAGCATCATTGGAACGGTCGTCACCTTCCCGTTGTATTTCCGTCTGATCCGCGACATTGGTCCCGGCAAGGCGGCCTATACCGGCGTCGTCATTCCCGTGGTCGCGATGATCCTGTCCACGATATTCGAAGGCTATGTCTGGTCAACGCTGGCGCTGGCGGGCGGCGCGTTGGCGATGCTTGGCTTGGTTGTCGCAATGCAGGCGCCTAAGCCTAGCCGGTAGTTGGCATATCGCGGTACCCAGTGGAGAAGCCGTTTCGCCTTTATATTCGCAATGCGGCGGTTTTCGGCATAAAATCCGCGCGCCATAAGCGACAAGCCCGCCGCCGCGATGGATTGCAATGGCGGCCAATCCCGTTCCAGCAGGTCGCACGCATATTCGATGACATCATTTTGCGGCGCGGGCATGTCATCGGCAATATTGTAAACGCCCGCCGGACCATCAAAAGCGGCAATGACCGCAGCGACAATGTCGTCAACATGGACGCGGCTGAAAATCTGATCCGGCATATCGATACGATGCGCCTTGCCCTCTGCCACTCGTTCCAGCGCCGATCTGCCGGGGCCGTAAATGCCGGGTAAACGGAAAACATGCACATCGTCGCGCAAGGCCTGCCACGCAAGGTCGGCTTCGGCCCGCGCGGTGCGGCGTCCGCTGCCTATCGGTGCGCTTTCATCGACCCATGCGCCACCAGTATCGCCATAGACTCCGGTGGAGGAGAGATAGCCAACCCATAAGTCATCGCGCGCCGCAATCGCCGCGCCATATTTTTCGAGCACCGGATCACCGCCCTCGGCCATGGGCGGAACGCTTGACAATATATGCGTTGCGGTCTCCAGCGCCGTCAGGACCGCCGCTTGATCGTCAAACGCAATGGCATCGCCACCGCTCATCCGCCTTGTGCCCGATACCAACCAGCCGTCGGCGCGCAAAGTGTCGGCAAGCCGAGTGGCGGTGAAGCCCATTCCAAATATAAGCATATGTCGCTGCATATATTCTGGATCGCAATCTAATGGCTTGCCGTCAAGCGCGGCAGTTGCGAATAGAGGTGGCGGGAGGAAGCACAAGGCATGGCAGTTGAGGTGATCAGGTCGGATGCATTAGGTGACATTGCACATGGGTTTCTTGGCCGTATCGGTGGTGTTTCTAAGGGCATTTATGCGGGGCTAAACTGCAGCCTTGGTTCGGACGATGTGCGCGAGAATGTCATCGAAAACCGACGGCGTGCGGTTGCCGCAGTCATGCCCAGTGCAGCACTTGCACGTGTCTATCAAATACATTCACCTGATGTGATCACTGTCACTGGTCCAATGGATCAAGACGACCCGCCCAAGGCTGACGCGCTGGTAACAGATCGTCCGGATATCTTGTTGGCTGTCCAAACTGCGGATTGCGTGCCCGTTTTGTTTGCAGACACCCGCGCTGGTGTCGTCGGCGCAGCGCATTCCGGATGGAAAGGCGCAATTACCGGAGTCAATGAAAGCACGATAGTCGCCATGGAAAAATTAGGGGCAACGCGGGACCAAATAGTGTGCGCCATCGGTCCGTGCATCGCGCAAAAAAGCTATGAAGTGGACGAAGGCTTTTTCCGCAATTTTGTGGAAAATGCCGCGCAAAACGAACGCTTCTTCACCGATGGGAAAGCGGGCCATTATCAATTTGATATCGAAGGCTATGTCGCGTCGCGACTTGCTACGGCCGGCATTAATGTAGTCGAATGTTTGGGTCAGGATACCTACAGCCAACCCGAACGGTTTTTCAGTTACCGGCGCAGTTGCCACCTGAACGAACCAGGATATGGCGGGCAAATGTCTATGATCGGCCTACGCCCATGAAGGCAGAGCAGGTCGGATTTTGGGGCGGACTTGTCGTCTTCTTAGTCATGCTGTTTTTGCCTGCACCAGCAGGTATGGAACCATCTGCGTGGCACGTGGCCGCCCTCACCATCTTGATGGCGACCTATTGGATGACGCAAGCTTTGCCGTTGACCGTCACCGCATTGCTGCCGTTTCTGGCGCTACCGCTGATGAATATTATGACCGCGCAGGACGTGGCGAAGGAATATTACTCGCCCATCTTGTTCCTTATTCTTGGCGGCGCATTTCTGGCGCTCACCATTGAACGTACGGGCATGCACCGCCGCGTCGCCCTCGCCATATTGGGGAAATCGGGACATAGCGTCACGGGCCTCATGATCGCGTTCATGGGTTCAACTGCCTTGCTCAGCATGGTGATGTCCAACACCTCCATCGCGCTAATCATGGTGCCGATCGCGGTTGCCGTACTTGCCGCTGGCGGGACAAAGCCTGGAGAAACAGACGGCCTTGCAGGTGCGTTGATCATGGGCGTGGCCTTTGCTGCGTCAATTGGCGGGCTTGGGACGCTTGTTGGATCGCCGACCAACGCGATTGCAGCCGCGCTTGTGGAAAAGCAATTGGGTATCCAGATCAGCTTTCTAACATGGATGCTCTACGGCTTGCCCGTTGTGATTGTCGGCGTGCCCCTATGCGCGTTCATCCTGATGCGGGTTCAAAATGTTACGGCGGGTAGTTTCGACGTTGATGCCGCACGCGCATCAATCGGTAAGGCACAGCCCATGTCCGTGGCGGAAAAGCGGCTCGTTCCAATATTTCTCTTGGTCATTGGCCTATGGGTGGGGCAACCTTTGTTGGAACCACTACTGCCCAAGGGCGGCATTACCGACGGCAGCATAGCGATTGCGGGGTCTTTGTTACTTTTTCTGATACCCGATGGTACCGGTCGGCCCTTGCTAACATGGCAGGAAGCGGACAGAGCCCCGTGGGGCGTTATC
>Ga0209550_10005260_pt1 | contig 12149 bp, 10 predicted proteins | sample LauGreSuBDMM15SN_2_FD_187567 | JGI IMG/M metagenome (GOLD analysis project Ga0209550, IMG submission 187567) | Freshwater lake microbial communities from Lake Michigan, USA - Su13.BD.MM15.SN (SPAdes) (version 5) | ecosystem: Environmental > Aquatic > Freshwater > Lake | place: Lake Michigan... | reverse complement strand
CTCAAGGCAGGCATGACCTTCACCATTGAGCCCATGATCAACGCTGGCAAACGCGATATCAAGGAAATGGGCGATGGGTGGACCATTGTGACCAAAGACAGAAGTCTTTCGGCCCAGTGGGAACACACCATTTTGGTCACTGAGACAGGCTATGAGGTACTCACCTTGTCTGCAGGAAGCCCTCCCACCCCTGAGTTTGTCAAAGGCTAATGACATGACTGACGTGTCGGTATTGAGAGACAAATACCGCCAGGAAAAGCAGGCTCTGTGGGCGAGTATTTCGGACAGTGCTGCCAACGGTCGAGGACTCAAGCCCACCTTGGTCCGACTTGCCAAATTGGCTGACAAACTTCTAATTGAACTTTGGTGCAAAGCAGGTTTTGAGCAAGGTGAAGCGCTTATAGCTGTGGGAGGCTACGGCCGCGGTGAATTGTTTCCGTCCTCGGATGTCGATGTTTTGGTCATGCTGCCCGATAGTGTCATTGCAGAAGATTCTCCAGAGCTCAAAACCAAATTGGAAATATTCATTGGCAGTTGCTGGGACAGTGGCCTTGAAATTGGCTCGAGTGTCAGAACACTGAGCGATTGCATTGAAGAGTCAGAAAAAGACATCACAGTCAAAACATCCTTGCTCGAAAGCAGGCTCATCACAGGCAATCAAAAACTGTACAAGCAGTTTCAAAAGCGATATCAGGATGCCATGGATCCCCATGCGTTCTTCGTTGCAAAAACGCTTGAATTGAACCAGCGACACAATAAGTTTGAAAACACACCCTACTCACTGGAGCCCAATTGCAAAGAGTCTCCGGGTGGCTTGCGAGATCTTCAAATCATTTTGTGGGTTTCAAGAGCTGCAGGGCTTGGGAGAACTTGGGATGATTTGGCCGCCAAGGGCTTGGCAACACCCCTTGAGATCAAACAAATCAAACGCAATGAAGCAGTTCTAAGCCTCATTCGCGCTCGACTTCATTTGCTCGCCAAGCGACGGGAAGACCGGCTGGTTTTCGATTTGCAGCACGCATTGGCAGAAACATTTGGCTACAAAGCCAAAAGCACGCCTGACGGCAAACACAAGCAAAGGGCCAGTGAAGTTTTAATGCGGCAGTATTACTGGGCCGCTAAAGCTGTGACCCAGTTGAACCAAATTTTATTGCTGAACATTGAAGAGTATTTGCAGGCTCAAAGAGGCGATCTTCAAATTGAGTTGCGCAAACTCAATGCAAATTTTTATGAAAAAAATGGTCTTTTAGAGCTGGCCCAAGACGACCTGTATCAAAAACACCCTCACGCCATTTTGGAAACCTTTTTGCTGTACCAGCAGACGCAAGGTGTGAAGGGGCTCTCAGCCAAAACACTTCGAGCCCTTTACAACGTTAGAGGCGTGATGGATGCCAAATTCAGACGAGATCCTGTCAATAGAGCCACTTTTCTGAAGATTCTTCAAGAGAGTCAGGGCATCACGCATTCATTGCGTTTGATGAATCAAACCTCTGTGTTGGGCCGATACCTGTGGGTGTTTCGAAACATTGTGGGCCAAATGCAGCACGATCTGTTTCACGTCTACACCGTCGATCAACACATCCTGATGGTTTTGCGAAACGTCCGTCGATTCTTCATTGCAGATCATGCACATGAATATCCTTTTTGTTCACAACTGGCGGCGGGCTGGGACAAGCCCTACATCCTTTTCACCGCCGCTTTGTTTCATGACATTGCCAAAGGCCGCGGTGGTGATCACTCCCAACTAGGGGTGCTTGAAGTCAAGCGGTTTTGCAGACAACACTGCATCGAAACCAAGGATGCGCAACTCATCGCTTTTTTAGTGCGTGAGCATTTGACCATGAGTCATGTTGCGCAAAAAGAAGACCTATCGGACCCCGATGTCATTGCCGCATTTGCCAAGCGGGTTGGCAATGAGCGTCAACTCACTGCTTTGTATTTGCTCACGGTTGCCGACATTCGAGGCACCAGTCCCAAGGTTTGGAATGCTTGGAAAGGCAAACTCCTTGAAGACCTGTACAAGTTCACCTTGCGCATGCTGGGTGGCCGGGCACCCGATGCCAATGCAGAAGTTGAATCTAGAAAACGCGATGCCTTGGTTGAACTGGCAAGACACTCAGAACCACACGACGGTCAAAAAGCATTGTGGGACACCTTGGACATTGGCTATTTCATGCGACACGACGCCAGCGAAATTGCATGGCATGCCAGACAGCTTTCTAGATACGTTTCCAAAGCAGATCGGCCTTCTGTGGCCACAATGACGCGAAAAAGCATTGTGAGAGCCCGCATTTCACCCATCGGTGAAGGACTGCAGGTATTGGTCTATGCTGAAGATCAAACCGATTTGTTTGCTCGAATTTGCGGCTATTTTGATCAAGCCGGTTTCAGTATTTTGGACGCCAAAATTCACACCGCCAAGAACGGTTATGCCTTAGACACTTTTCAAGTGGTGACCTCACTGCTACCAGAACACTATCGGGAACTCATGACCATGGTGGAGTCAGGTTTGAGTGTCACCATCGATCAAAAAGGTGAATTGCCGCCACCCACAAAAGGACGGGTTTCTCGGCGCGTCAAAAACTTTCCCATTGCACCTCGCATCAGTTTGCATCCCGATGAAAAAGCCCAAAGCTGGTTGCTGGCCATTTCGGCCAGCGACAAAATGGGATTGCTCTACAGCGTGGCCACAGTGCTGGCCAAACACAGCATCAGCCTCAAGTTAGCCAAGATCAGTACGCTTGGGGAAAGGGTTGAAGACAGCTTCTTGATTGAGGGCTCAGCGCTGCAACACAACCGTGAGCAAATCGAAATTGAGACCGAGTTGTTGCAGGTCTTGCAATCCTAAATACAACTGAGCGGATGCGCTGATCTGCTGCTCAGCCTTTAGCTTTTTTTGCGCGGTGGCAGGCCTGTGTGTTGAGTGAGAACGGCGCCTCTTTTGGGCGTTGAACTCGGCGTGCTATTTTTGCGCCGCGCGCTCTGATAGTCGTCTGACAAAGGCTGCCAAGTAGGAATCAAGTGGTGCTTGCCATTGCCAATGAGGTCGGCTCGGCCCATGGCTTTGAGCGCATCGCGAAGCAGTGGCCAATGCTTGGCATCGTGATAGCGCAGAAAAGCTTTGTGCAATCTGCGACGTTTTTCACCCTTGACCACATCGACCTTTTCACTCTCGCGGGTAATTTTGCGCAATGGGTTTTTGGTGGTGTGGTACATGGCCGTGGCCGTGGCCATCGGACTTGGATAAAAGGTTTGAACCTGATCGGCGCGAAATCCATTTTTCTTCAGCCAAATGGCCAAGTTCATCATGTCTTCGTCGCTGGTGCCTGGATGGGCTGCAATGAAATACGGTACCAAAAATTGCTTCTTGCCAGCTTCGGCGCTGAACTTATCGAACATGCTTTTAAACTTGTCGTAGCTCCCAATGCCAGGCTTCATCATTTTTGTGAGAGGACCAGATTCTGTGTGCTCTGGCGCTATTTTCAAATAGCCACCCACATGGTGCGTGACCAACTCTTTCACATACTCTGGGCTTTGAACCGCCAAGTCATATCGGAGGCCAGAGCCAATCAAAATCTTTTTGATGCCCTTCAAACTTCGCGCTTTGCGGTACATCTGAATGAGCGGGCCGTGGTCAGTGGTGAGGTTGCTGCAAATGCCAGGAAACACGCAGCTTGGTTTGCGGCATGCAGCTTCAATTTCGGGTGTTTTGCAACCCAGGCGGTACATGTTGGCCGTGGGCCCACCTAAATCTGAAATGACCCCTGTGAAACCCTTTACCTTGTCGCGGATGTCTTCAATTTCACGCAACACAGAAGCTTCGCTGCGGCTTTGAATAATTCGCCCTTCGTGCTCAGTGATAGAGCAGAACGTGCACCCGCCAAAACAGCCCCTCATAATGTTGACTGAAAAGCGAATCATCTCCCAGGCCGGAATTTTGGTGGCACCATCGTGCGAGCCATTTTCGTCGGCATACGTGGGATGGGGACTGCGCGCATAAGGCAAGTCAAAAACAGCATCCATTTCGGCTGTGGTGAGTGGAATGGGAGGCGGTGTGATCCAAACATCTCTGGCTGTATGTCCTTCGCCGTGCGCTTGAACCAAACTACGCGCGTTGCCAGGGTTGGTTTCTAAATGCAAGACCCTGTTGGCATGCGCATACAAAACGGGATCAGATTTGACTTGCTCATAACTGGGCAGTCGAATGACACTTTTGTCACGGGGAGGCACTTTGTGCAAACCTTTGCCCGTCATGGCAGGCAACTGCGGGTTGGGCACAAAGGTCAGCGGTTTGACGGCCGCATTTTGTTGGTCGGCAACGGACTGGGCTTCATCTTCGCGGGCACATGTGGCACCGTTCTCACGTGCCTGTTCCGAAATCATGAGGTAAGGATTGACGTGGGCTTCTACGTGCCCAGGTGTATCGACTGAAGAAGAATCAATTTCAAACCAGCCTTCAGGCGTTTGCCGTCGCACAAAAGCAGTACCGCGAACATCAATGATGTCGTGCACAGGCTCGCGAGCAGCCAATCTGTGAGCAATTTCAACCACGGCACGTTCGGCATTGCCGTAGAGCAGTAAATCGCATTTGCTGTCGACCACAATGGATCGACGCACCTTGTCTGACCAATAGTCATAGTGGGCAATTCGGCGCAATGAGCCCTCAATACCGCCCAACACAATGGGCACATCGGGAAATGCCTCTCGACAGCGCTGACTGTAAACAATGGCTGCTCGATCGGGGCGTTTGCCACCCACATCGCCGGGTGTGTAGGCATCATCAGATCGAATTTTGCGATCAGCCGTGTAACGGTTGATCATGGAGTCCATGTTGCCTGCTGTGACGCCCCAAAACAAATTGGGCTTGCCTAGAGCGCGAAAAGGTTCGGCACTTTGCCAGTCGGGTTGGGCAATGATGCCCACTCGAAAACCTTGAGCCTCCAACATTCGACCAATGACAGCCATGCCAAAGCTAGGATGATCAACATAGGCATCGCCCGTGACCAAAACGATGTCACAGCTGTCCCAACCCAATTGGGTCATTTCGGCGCGGCTCATTGGCAAAAAGGGGGCTGTGCCAAAGCGCGCCGCCCAAAACTTGCGATAGCTGTTGAGGGGCTTGGCGTTGCGCGGAAAAAAGGAGACGTCAACCAGAGCGTTCATGGGTCGGAAATAGAATAATGCTGTAGTTTAGGGCCTCAGATCGAACATATCAGACAGAGGGTCTTTCTCATTGGATAATCTTGGCATGTCTTCTTTGACCCCTGAACTCAATCGCCCGAAATCCAAAACGGAATTGTTCGTCGTTTTCACCCTTCTAGCGCTTCAAGGCTTTGGCGGGGTGCTGGCCATCGTGCAACATGAATTTGTGGACCGTCGAAAATGGATGACCAAAGCTCAATTTGTTGAAGATTGGTCAGTGGCTCAAGTGATGCCTGGCCCCAACGTGGCCAACCTTTGCTTGATGATTGGGGGCAAATACTTTGGCCTCCCAGGCGCCATGGCAGCCTTAGCAGGCCTTTTATTGGCCCCACTCATGATTGTCCTTGCGCTGGCTATTTTGTTTGGAGGAATAGCTGACAGCCCTTCGGCTCAAGGCGCTCTCAAGGGTATGGGAGCTGTTTCGGCTGGCTTGATCATGGCCACTGGACTCAAGCTCAGCACCACCCTGCCCCAAAACCCCATGGGAATGAAGACGGCTATCTTGTTCGCTGTTCTCTCGTTTATATGCGTTGGAATTTTCAGATTTCCCCTAATTTGGGCATTGCTGGGCTTAGGCGTCGTGTCTTGCTTTATCACTTATCACGCTTTGAAACAATTGCAAACAAAACTTGATGCTATGTCAAACCAGTCGTCAAAGAGCGAGTCAAACAGTAAGGGCCCCGGAACATGACCATCTCGCTAAGCCCGCAAGACTGGCTTGATTTTTTTGTACATTTTGCCTCCCTATCCCTGCTTGGAATTGGCGGTGCTATCACCACCGCTCCCGACATGCATCGTTATTTGGTCGATGAAAAGAATTGGCTTACTGACGCCACTTTTTCTTCAAGCATTGCCTTGGCTCAATCTGCGCCGGGCCCGAATGTCCTCTTTGTGGCCTTGATGGGGTGGCATATCGGCCTTAATGCTGGAGGCGGCTTTGGCGCAGGAGCGAGCGCATGGGGGCTCGGACTGATGGGTGTCACACTGAGTATGTTGGGCATCTTGCTGCCCTCCTCGGTGCTGACCTACAAAGCCACCAGATGGGCATATCAGAATAGAAACCTTTTATCGGTTCGCGCCTTTAAATCTGGCATGGCCCCCATTGTGATTGGCCTTCTTGTGTCAGCTGGTTGGATTTTGTCAGTGGCGCAAAACGACTACGCCAAGAATTGGAAGCTGTGGTTGGTCACTGTCATTGCCACCCTGGTCGTGACTCGAACTTCCATTCACTTGCTGTGGTTAATTGCTGCGGGCGGTTTGGTAGGCGCTACAGGAATTTTGTAGTCCAATTAGTTGAAAAAGCGGAGCTTAAAAGGCGCTTAAACGGCAGTTAACCGGTGCCCAAGCGTTGCCTGACAGCCTCAAACAAGCAGACACCGCTTGCAACAGAAACGTTCAAGCTTTCGACGGCGCCTTGCATGGGAATGCTGACCAACTCATCACAGGTTTTGCGAGTGAGCTGCCTCATGCCCGGACCTTCTGCACCCAAAACCAGTGCAACTGGTCCTTTTAAATCGGCTTGGTAAATATGACGAGGTGCATCGCCACTGGTTCCAATGATCCAAATAGATCGTTCCTTCAACTCCCCTAAGGTTCGAGCCAAATTTGTCACCATGAAATAGGGCACCGTTTCAGCGGCACCACTGGCCACTTTGGCCACTGTGGCATTGATGCCCGCAGCATGATCTTTGGGTGCTATCACGGCATGTGCCCCTGCCCCATCGGCTACTCGCAGGCAAGCACCCAAATTGTGCGGATCGGTAACGCCATCCAACACCAACAACAAGGGCGGCCCTTGAACTTGATCTAACAAATCATCCAAAGAGTGAGCCTGCGGCAAAGCTTCAACACGAGCAGCAACGCCTTGATGTCCATGGCTACCCGCCAGCTTGGCAAGACGCATGCTATCGGCCTCGATGAGCCTTACACCCGCCTCTTGAGCTCGTTCTATGAACTGTCTCATTCGGGCATCGCGCCGGGTGGTTTCAAAGTAGATTTCAACGATGGATTGAGGCGCTGTTTTTAAGCGAACGCCGACCGCATGAAAACCGAAAAGAATTTTGGGAGAAGACATGCTCCCATTATCCTTTGCTTATGAGCTGTCCAGCTTGTAGTGTGAGTGTTCTGTCGCAGCGTGCTGCCAATTTTTGATCATGGGTGACCAAAATAAGGGTGGTACCGCGTGCATGGTTCATAGACAGCATCAAATCCATGATGCTTTCTCCCGTTTGAGCATCCAAACTTCCAGTAGGTTCATCCGCAAGAAGCAACTGGGGCTGCACCACAAAAGCACGCGCAAGGGCCACGCGTTGTTGCTCTCCACCACTGAGAACCTTGGGGAAATGCTTTAAACGCTCTGCCAAGCCAACTTGCGACAAGATTTCCTTCGCCAATTTGGCAGCATCTTTGATGCCAGACAATTCCAAAGGCAACATGACGTTTTCAAGCGCTGTCAAATGGCCCATCAGTTGAAAATTTTGAAATACAAAACCCAGCTTTTGTCCACGCCAGGCAGCCCTTTGGTCTTCTGTCATCTCAAAAATCTGTTGGCCCGCTAAGCTAACCTGCCCTTCCGTTGGCGTATCTAAACCCGCCATGATGGACAACAAGGTGCTCTTGCCTGAGCCTGATGCGCCCAAAATAGCGACAGATTCCCCAGCATTCACGGTGAAATCAATATCACGCAAAATAGCCAATGGCGAACCTACATCACCGACCACCTTACTCACGTGACTGACTGAAATCATAGTTTCTGACATGTACCAACTTTCTTTGCTTCGTCAACACTTTAACTCCCTTGTGGTGGGCTTGTTCTGTGCGGGTTTTTGTTCTATTTTGTTTGCCTCTGAAAACCAGCCAACTGTCAAAGCATCTCAAGGCGTCAATTCTGGAAAAGTGGTGCTTATTGTGGGCGACTCACTGAGTGCTGAATATGGTCTCGCAAGAGGAACAGGCTGGGTCAATCTCATGAGCCAGCAAGCTGCCAAAGAATCGGTCAAGGTCAAAATTGTCAATGCCAGCATCAGCGGCGATACCAGCTCGGGTGGCCTTAGCAGATTGCCTCAATTGCTCAGCGTACACAAACCCCAATTGTTGGTGGTTGAGCTGGGTGGCAACGATGCGCTGCGCGGACTGAGCATGAACATGACCCAGCAAAACCTGATTGCCATGGCCCGGGAAGGCAAGAAGTCGGGCGCGAAAGTTCTCGTTGTTGGCATGCAAGTTCCACCCAATTACGGTGCTAACTACACCCAACAAATGGCACAAACGTATCAAAAGGTGTCCCAGGAAACAGGCGCTGAGCTGAACAACCAATTTTTAAAAGGCGTTGCAGACGATCCAGATCCCTTGAGGTGGTTTCAGTCTGATCGGATTCACCCCAATGAGGGCGCTCAAAGCCTCATGATGAAAAACATTTGGCCGCAAGTGAAGAAAATGTTGGCATCCCAAAAGTAAAACGGCTTGATAACTCAAGCCTGAATTTCAAGAAGCTGGTGGTGTTTCTGAAGCTGGAGCAGATTCATCGTCTGGCAGGTCTGAATCATCTGCAAAGCCTTCGGGCGAATCCGTTTTTCTTTCAGCCTTGGCTTTTAATTTATCTTCTTTTTTACGTTTCTTCGCCAATTCTTTTTGACGTTTTTCGTAGCCGTAATTAGGTGTAGCCAAGGTATTTCTTTCTATGCAATGGCATCCACTGTATCAGCTTGCCAATCAATCAGACAAAGACCCTCAAAAATTCAAGCACTGCTTGGCTCCTTGGCTCAAATCCATGATGAGATCCTGAGGATCTTCAAAGCCAGTCGAAAACCGCACCAAATGACCCTGATGCAAATGTGAGGGCCAGTGCGAGCGCATGTTTTCAATCTTGTAGGGAACCACTAAACTGAAGGGCCCACCCCAGCTGTAACCCAATTTAAAAAGTTTCAAGCTGTCACAAAAGGCATCTACCTGTGTTTGTGTGAAGGACGGGTGAAGCATCACACTGAACAACCCTGCTGCATGTCCTTGGTCTCCATTTGGTGCGCACAAGGCTTGCCAATGTGAGTGGCCCGGTGAACCTTCAATGGCCGGATGAAGAACCTGCACACAGGCTTTTTGATCTTTCCACCAGCTGGCAAGTTGTCTGGCACAACGGTCTTGTGAGGCATACCTCAAGGCAATGGTTGGCAAAGATCGCAAAATGCTTTCGACATCATTGGGCCCTACACAGATGCCCAAACGCATCATGGTCATTTTGAGTTTCAAGGCCAATGCATCGTCGCAAGTCATGACGCTGCCCATGAGCACATCGCCGCCGCCACTGGGGTACTTTGTTAAGGCGTGGGCTGTGAGGCCAACAGACAAGCTGCCATTGCCCAACAAGTCAAAAGGCTTGAAGGCCAAGCCAGCGCCCCATGTGTTGTCCAAAGCTGTCAATATCTGGCGAGACTGGCAGATCTTCACCAGCTCTATCAAGTCAGGGAACTCCATACTGACTGAGCCCGGAGCTTCTAGCCATACAAGTTGGGTGTTGGATTGAATTTTGGACGCGAGATCTTGTGGATCCATGGCATCGTAGTAAGTGTGCGAAATACCAAATGAAGTTAGCTCGCCTTCTGCCAAAGTTTTGTTGGGACCGTAGGAGTTGTCTGGCAACAAGACATGATCACCCGTTTTCAAAACCGCAAAGGAGGCCACTGCCAGGGCCGACAAACCACTGGGCGTTAGAACGCAGTGTTTGCCGCCTTCAAGGGTGCAAAGTCGCTCTTCAAGCGTGAAGCTGGTGGGGGTTCCATGTGTGCCATAGGTGTAGGCCGACTTGTCTTTCCACTCCCGCTGGCGCATGGCGGCCACATTGGGAAAGAAAACCGTAGAGGCTTTGAAGGTACCCGGCTGAGGCGAGTCAAACTCAGCCGGAGGCGTATAGCCGTGGTGTATCAGATCGGTAGAAATGTGGGAATTTTTCTTGGAAGTCATCCCACAATACTACCTTCAGACCTTCCACTTTTCCATCAATTTTTCAGGATTTAAGCTGTCATACCCTTCGAAGGGTTGGTGAATCCAGGGATTGGTGGGCAAGTAATCAACCGAGTAATCGGGCTGAAATCCTGACAAACCTTTTGTCCAAATGACAGCCGTTCGAAGTTCAGTGATGGGTTTGTAATTGGTTTTCAACATGTTAACGACGGCATTCAAGGTATGACCCGAATCAGCCAAATCGTCTACCAACAACACACGGCCAGCAATTTCGCCTTTGGGCGTCGTAATGAAACGCGCAATGTCCAAGTGACCTTGAACCGTTCCGGCATCGGCGCGGTAAGAACTGGTGGACATGATGGCCAAAGGCTTGTCAAAGATGCGTGACAGGATATCACCAGGGCGCATACCACCTCGTGCCAAACACAGAATGGTGTCGAATTCCCAGCCAGATTGATGAACCTTGATGGCCAACTTTTCAATCAAATTGTGGTACTCGTCGTAACTCACATACAGGTGTTTGCCGTCTTCTGTCAGCATGCATTTTCTCCAAAGGTTAAGTCAGTTCACAAAAATTGTTCTGGCGTTGTTGAATCAGTCAAAGGGGCGCCAAGAAAGGATGGTGCATCAAAATGGTGTGGTCGCGATCGGGGCTGGTTGAGACCATGTGAATGGGTACGCCGGTAACATGTTCAATGCGTTGCAAATACAAACGCGCATTGACAGGCAATTTGTCAAATTGCGTCACACCAACGGTGCTATCTGTCCAGCCCTCAATGCTTTCATAAATGGGTTTGCAGCGCGCGATGTCATCGGCTCCCATGGGCAGAATGTCGACCACTTCGCCGTCCAACTCATAGCCTGTGCAAAGCTTCAATTCATGAAGTCCATCTAGCACGTCGAGCTTGGTAATGCACAAGCCAGACAAGCCATTCACCTGGGCGCTGCGTTTGAGCAAGGCGGCATCAAACCAACCACAGCGTCGGCTGCGGCCAGTGGTGACACCCTTCTCAGCCCCCACGGTGCTCATGTGCCAACCGGGAGTACCTTCTTTTTCCCATTCCAACTCTGTAGGAAAAGGACCGCCGCCAACACGGGTGCAATAGGCCTTGGTAATGCCCAGCACATAGTGCAGCATGCCAGGACCAACGCCCGAACCTGCAGCAGCATTGCCCGCCACACAGTTGCTTGAAGTGACATAAGGATAGGTGCCGTGATCCACGTCCAACAAGGTTCCTTGAGCGCCTTCAAACAACAAGTTGGCGCCCAGGTGGTGCGCATCATTTAATTCGCGCGACACGTCGGCCATCATGGGCTTCAAGAGCGCGGCATGAACCATGGCTTCTTCGTAAACCACATCAAACTGCACTTCGCCGTTTTTGACATAAGGCTTGAGGGCATCGCCAAAGGTGAACTTTTCAGAACCCAAATAAGTTTTCAAGACATGGTTGTGCAAATCCAAAAGCTCTTTGAGTTTGTGTGCAAAGCGCTCAGGGTATTTCAGGTCTTGCACCCGCAAAGCGCGGCGGGCAATTTTGTCTTCATAGGCAGGACCAATGCCCCTGCCAGTGGTGCCAATTTTTTCTGTTCCCCCTTGCTCACGGGCGGCCTCTCGCGCCACGTCGAGTGCAGCATGAAAAGGCAAGATCAAGGGGCAAGCTTCACTGATGCGCAGGCGCGAACGCACCTCAACACCCGCTTTTTCAAGACCCGCAATTTCTTCAAAGAGTTTGCCAGGCGACAACACCACGCCATTGCCGATGTAGCACTTGACTCCCGGGCGCATGATGCCGCTGGGGATGAGGTGAAGCGCTGTTTTGACGCCATTGATGACCAAGGTATGGCCCGCATTGTGCCCCCCTTGGAATCGCACAACGCCTTGTGCGCTCTCGGTCAGCCAATCGACCAGTTTGCCTTTGCCCTCGTCACCCCACTGGGTTCCAACAACGACAACGTTACGTCCTTTGATCATGTTCATTTTGTTTTGTTTT
>Ga0209550_10005258_pt1 | contig 12154 bp, 13 predicted proteins | sample LauGreSuBDMM15SN_2_FD_187567 | JGI IMG/M metagenome (GOLD analysis project Ga0209550, IMG submission 187567) | Freshwater lake microbial communities from Lake Michigan, USA - Su13.BD.MM15.SN (SPAdes) (version 5) | ecosystem: Environmental > Aquatic > Freshwater > Lake | place: Lake Michigan... | reverse complement strand
ATTGTGCGTTGGGAGCCAGCGCGCCTTTACCAAAAGATTTTTGCTGACCCGGTAGAGCGCGAGCGCTTCTTGACCGAGATCTGTAGCATGGGTTGGCACGTTCAGCATGATCTGGGCGTGTCCATGAGCGAGAATGCTCTGCCCCTCATCGCCCAGTATCCCCACTTTAGAGATGCGATCCAGGCCTGGTCTTCGCGTTGGGACGAGATGTTCGACGGCTGTATCCCAGAGTCTATTGCGGCCATTGAGGCGCTGAATGATCGCGGGGTTCCCCTCTTCGCCCTGACCAACATGCCCTCTGAAAAGGCCGCTGGCGTCTTTGCCATGGACCCCGCCTTCCAGCACTTTCGCGACATTGTCATTTCGGGCGACGAGGGCATGGTCAAGCCCCATGCTGATATCTACTACCTGACCTGCCGCCGCTGCGGTCTTGCGCCGGAGCAACTGCTGTTCATCGATGATAGCGCCGCCAATATTGAGGCCGCCAAGGCGCTGGGCTTTGCCACCCACCTTTTCCAAGATCCCAAGGCGTTGATGCCCCATCTGGCGGCCTTAGGACTAGTCTAGAGCTGAGCCCTTCGCGGGATGTGAACCAAAAGGTGACGACGAGCGTAGAGTGATCAAAGCCCGTCTGGAGCCAAGTTGATGCGCAAACTGATGTCAAAATTCGCGGCCACCTCTCTCGCGGGCCTCGCTGCTGCCGTGGCCTTAACCGGCTGTTCGACCCTGAGCGTCGAGACCAATAGCCTGCCGACCCCGAAATTCGTCTTGGAAGACTATTTCCAAGGCCGCACCTACGCCTATGGCCTGTTCGAGGGTCCCGATACAAAGCTGCAGCGGGCCTTCACGGTGGTGGCCGATGGCGTCCAGTCGGGTGACACCTTGACCCTTAATGAGACCTTCCTGTGGAGCGATGGCGAGCGCCAGACCCGCGTCTGGACCTTCAAGAAGATCGGCGAGGGCCGCTATGAGGGCCGGGCCGGAGATGTCGACGGCGTCGCCCGCGTCACCACCCAAGGCAATGCCCTGCGCATCCAGTACAAGCTGATCTTGCCCATCGGTAAGAGCAAGATCGCCGTCGATGTCGATGACTGGAGCCACCAGTTCGCCGACGGTGCCGTCATCAACCGCGCCGACATGAGCAAGTTCGGCCTCCACCTCGGCCGCATCACCCTAACCTTCATTAAGCCCGGACAGGCGCGGCCAGTGGCCGAGGGGTTGGTGAAGTAGGGGGGCATTGTTAATTTGGGACCGAAGGTGCGGCCTTTATTTTCCGTAATACGAAAATCATAGACATCGAATTTGATCCGATTAAGAATGACAAGAACCTGCGCGAGCGGGGGCTGTCGTTCGATCAAGCGGCCAAGTTCGACTTCTCAACGGCTAAGATTGTTGAGGACCAGCGTAGAGACTATGGCGAACGGCGATATTTGGCCCTCGGCAAGCTGGGACGGCGGGTTCACATGTTGGTCTTTAGCGAAACGGCAAAGGGCATTCGCATAATCAGTTTTCGCAAGGCCGATCGGCGCGAGGTGAAGCTCTATGAAACCTAACCCTGAAATGATCGATGATGAGGCCCCGGAGTGGACCGCGCAGATGAATGCGCAGGCCATCACTCTGAAAGACCTGCCCGCGACCTTGCAAGTCAAGCTGAAGGCCGGTCGTCCCCGTGCCAAAGACCCCAAGCGGGTGGTCACACTGCGTTTGCGCTCAAGCCTCTTTGCCGCCTATAAGGCGCAGGGTCAGGACTGGCGCGCTCGGATGGAACAGGTTCTAGCCGAGGCGATGGAGAGTCCGAAGAGTGCTTAGGTCTGATGGCTCATCCCGGATGGGTGCTCAACCAGCCCAAGGGTTCAGGATCGTCACGCCGCTGTTGGCAAAATCAGTGCTGTTGCGGGTCGCGATCTGGGCATGGTTGGCCAGGGCAATGGCGCAGATGAGGCCGTCGAACCCCTCTATGGGGCGGCCAAGTCTCTGTCTATTGGCGACAAGGGGGCCGTAGTGGGCTGCGGCTGAAAGATCAAAGCTGAATAGGTGGCCCGCCAGTCCTTCGGCGAGCAGTTGGCTAAAGCTTGCTTCGAGTCGGCTTCGTCGCTGACCCGGTTCCAATCGTGCGAGCCCATAGCTGATTTCAGCGACGCAAACGGTTGTTGTCGCCAGCTGAGAAGGATCTTGAGCCTCCAGCCATGCGAGCAGGGTTGGGTCCGGATTTGGCTTCATAATTTCGGAAATGACATTGGTGTCGAGGATGATCACGTTGGGTCAAGATCCATCGGATTGCGCGGCGGGACCGCCGGATGAGCATCCAGATCAATGCCGCCCTCAGGCCCAAACAGGGTCCGCGCCAGCGAGACCAGCGATGGCTGCCGCTCCGTCTGCAGGGCTTCACGTAAGATCTGGCGGGCTTCTTCTTCCATGGAGTGTCCCTGCTTGGCGGCGCGAATCCGGAGGTCTGACTTCAAGCCGTCATCAATATTGCGAATGGTAATGCTGGCCATGTCGGGTTCCGTTTTGCCGAGCCTTGCTCAATCAAGCGAAGGCCCCTTGTGGTGTCAATGATATCAATGAAATCATTGCTGTCACTACTAGAGTCCCCTTCCTTGACCCCGCCATCCCCTTAGCGTAAGGACGTTCCCTTCTCGGTGTCATCCCTGATGCGCCCTCCACCGCCACGACCCCTTAGGTTCTAAGGACGAGGGCGGCGAGACCCCTCCGTCGGCGTGATCGCTCGCGGGGGCGATCCTCGTTTGGAGTGTGGGTCTGGGTTTGCCGGTTAATGCGGTAGGACCATGTTCGACGGACTAACAGAGCGGCTTTCAGGGGTATTTGACCGGCTTTCGGGCCGCGGCGTGCTGTCTGAAAAGGATGTCGAGGAGGCGCTGCGCGAGGTTCGCGTCGCCCTGCTCGAGGCCGATGTCGCCTTGCCCGTGGTCAAGGACTTCATTGCCAAGGCCAAGATCCGTGCCACCGGCGAGGATGTGATCCGCTCGGTCCGCCCTGCCGATCAAGTCGTTAAGATCGTCTATGATGGTCTGGTCGAGACCCTCGGCGGCGAAGATCCCACCCCGCTTGATCTGGCCGCCAATCCCCCGGCTGTGATCCTGATGGCCGGTCTTCAGGGATCGGGTAAGACCACCACCTCGGCCAAGTTGGCTCTGCGCATCCTCAAGACCGAGCGCAAGAAGGTCATGATGGCCTCGCTCGATACGCGCCGTCCGGCGGCGATGGAGCAGTTAGCTCTGCTCGGTCAGCAGGCCGGTGTCGACACCTTGCCGATTATGGTCGGTCAAAGCGCGCCTGATATTGCCCGCCGGGCTCTCAGCGCTGCCAAGCTTGGCGGCTATGATGTTCTGATCCTCGATACCGCCGGTCGCACGACCTTGGATGAGGCCATGATGGCCGAAGCCTCTGAGATTGCGCGCATTGCCAATCCGATCGAGACCTTGCTGGTCGCCGACAGCCTGACCGGCCAAGATGCGGTGCGCACAGCCAAGGCCTTCCACGAGCGCTTACCCCTGACAGGCCTAATCCTGACCCGCGCCGATGGCGATGGGCGCGGTGGTGCGGCCCTGTCGATGCGGGCGGTCACGGGACTACCGATCAAGTTCATGGGCGCGGGCGAAAAGATAGAAGCCCTCGATGTCTTTGATGCGCGCCGGGTTGCGGGCCGGATTCTGGGCCAGGGCGATATTGTTGCGCTGGTCGAGCGGGCGGCGGCTGATCTGGATCAGGCTAAGGCCGAAAAAATGGCCCGCCGTCTGGCCAAGGGTCAGTTCGATCTGGAAGACCTGTCCGACCAACTACGTCAGATGCAGCGCATGGGCGGGATGCAGGGCATTATGGGCATGCTTCCGGGCGTCCAGAAGGCCAAGCAGCAGATCGCCGAAGCCAATATGAACGACAAATCGATCTCTCGTCAGCTCGCCATCATCTCTTCTATGACGCCGCTGGAACGCAAGAAGCCCGACATTCTGGCGGCCTCGCGCAAGCGCCGCATCGCCGCCGGTTCAGGCGTTGACGTGGCCGAGATCAACCGCCTGCTCAAGCAACATCGTCAGATGGCCGACGCCTTCAAGATGATGAGCCGTGACGGCGGCAAGGGCATGGCCCGTATGGCTCAGATGATGGGCGCCAAGATCCCCGGCCTACCCGGTGGGGGCGGCGGCGCGGATCTGGACCGAATGAAATCTATGGGGGGCGGCAAGATCGCCGCGTCCGATCCTTCTTCTCCGTCCTTGCCCGGTCTTTCTGGGTCTCCCCTCGCGGGGCTGGGCGGCGCTGCGAAACCTCCGGCAGGCCTTCCTGGCTTAGGCGGTCTGTTCAAACCTAAATTCTGATCACAAAACGATCTTCGAAAGGACTAACCCATGCTGCGTATCCGTTTGACCCGTGGGGGCACGAAGAAGCGCCCTTACTATTCCATCATCATCGCCGACAGCCACGCCCCTCGCGATGGCCGTTTCATTGAGAAGGTGGGTACCTACAACCCCCTGCTCAAAAAGGATGATCCTGCGCGCGTCACCTTGAAGCTGGAAAGCATTACCGCTTGGCTCGCCAAGGGCGCTCAGCCTTCTGACCGCGTTGCGCGCTTCCTGGCTGCTGAAGGTCTAGTCAAGTGGGAACATGGCAACAACCCCAACAAGGCAAAACCTGGCAAGAAGGCGCAAGAGCGCGTCGCTGAGCGCGCCAAGCGTGATACGGACCGTATCGCCGCTGAAGAGTCCGCTAAAGCCGATGCGGCTGCCGCCGTCGTTGCCGCGGCTGCAGCCGCTGCCGCTGCTGCTGCGGCTCCTGCCGTAGAAGAGGCTCCTGCTGAAGAAGCCGCCGCTGAAGAGGTTGTTGCCGAAGAGGCTGCTGCTGAAGAGACCCCCCCTGAAGAGACCCCCTCTGAAAAAACCCCTTCTGAAGAAACTACCGTCGAAGGCTGATCAGCCTCTTGACGTCGTCAGGCGCGGTCTAGGAAGATCGCGCCTGATATTTTTCTGTTCCTTAGGATTTTCATGACGCAAGACAACCGCCTCGTCCTGGTCGGCCGGGTCGCTGGCGCCTTTGGCGTGCGCGGCGAAATCCGTTTGACCACCTTTACCGAAGCGCCCCTGTCCGTGGTCAATTACCGCGACCTACGCCGCAAGGATGGCTCTCCGGGCCTGACCATGATCTCGGGTCGCTCGACCAAGGGCGGCCTCATTGGCCGCGCCAAAGAAGTCGAGACTAAAGAACAGGCCGACCGCCTGCGCGGCACTGAGCTCTATGTCCCGCGCGAGCTTCTCCCCCCAACCGATGATGACGAATTCTATCTGGCCGATCTGATTGGTCTGAGGGTGGATTCGCCTGAGGGTCTCGTGCTGGGCAAGGTCAAGGCCGTCCAGAATTTCGGCGCCGGCGACCTGATCGAGGTCCAGCCCGCCCGTGGCAATAGCTGGTACCTGCCCTTTACCCGAGAACTGGTCCCCGAGATCGATCTTGCAGGCGGCCGAATTATCGGTGTGCCAGTGGTGGCTGTGGAGGAGTAGGACCCCCTACCCCGGCTTTACCGGTACTTCTCCCAGAGGGGGAAGATCTGGGGGCGGCAAATCTGCCCGCTCTGGAGGAAGCTGCCCGAAGGGCCGAAGGGGGTCTTCACCCCCGCTCCCTTCACATCTCCGGCGCGCGGTAACGGATTAGGCCCTCTTGGGCGACGGAGGCTATGAGCGTGCCGTCTTCGGTGTAGATCTCCCCGCGAATGAAGCCGCGTGCGCCGTGGGCGTTGGGGCTGTCCTGATCATAGAGGTGCCAGCCGTCAAAGCGGCTGTGGCGATGGAACCAGATGGCGTGGTCGAGGCTGGCGCTCTGGAAGCCGGGTGTGGTCCAGACAATACCATGCGGGCGCATGGAGGTGCCCAGAAGGCTCATATCTGAAGCATAGGCCAATACCGCCTGATTGAAGGCTACATCATCATCGACTGGATCGGTGGACTTCATCCAAACCTGTTGGCGACCGGCCAAGATCTTGGGGTGGCTCAGCGACTGAGGATCAACTGAGCGCATCTGAATGGCCATGGGGCGCAGGAACCCCGCGGCAGCGCGAGGTGGCAGGTTGGCGGCCAGACGCTTGCGCTCTTCAAAGTCGTCGGTGACAGACAGGGGTGCTGGGGCATCAGGCATGGTTAACTGATGCTCAAACCCGTCTTCCGGAATTTGGAACGAGGCGGCCAGGTTGAAAATCTGCTCGCCATGCTGGATGGCCGCGACCCGGCGCGTGGCAAAGCTCTTGCCATCCCGCGCCCGCTCGACCTGATAGAGGATCGGCACATTGGGATCGCCGGGGCGGATAAAATAGCAGTGCAGGGAGTGACAGATACGGTCCTCGACCGTGCGATAGGCCGCCATCAGGGCCTGCGCGATCACCTGACCGCCGAAAATCCGCTTTTGCCGCTGATCATGCGTAAAGCCGCGAAACAGATTCACCTCAATGGCTTCAAGATTAAGCAGTTCTTTGAGATTTTCGTGCGTGCTCATTGGAAGGGGTCCTGAGGTCAGCGGCCAGAGGTTTGGCTTATCTGATTATGGCCGGGCAATAGCGGCCCGTCGAGGACATCGCAAGGCGCCGATCGTCTCAGGTGTCGACGCGGGATCACAGATTGGGCTAACCGCCCTGCGGGAATGTCATAGGTCTTACGAGTGTCGTTAAGATCATTGGTGCGGGTTTGGTGGTCTTGGCTCTCAGTGGCTGTGGGGTCGCGCGTAATGTGGCCCATCTGTCTGATCCCATCGGAGCTGCGCCTACCGCTGGACTGGCCTCTGGGCCGTCGAGACTTGCCGTACCACTTGGGCATTATAGCGCGGGGCTCTATAAGGCGCTGGTCTTTGCCTTTGGATCGCGTTTGCCCATGACCTTCGCTGTTTCTGTTCTGACCATGTTTCCAGAGGCCTTTCCGGGGCCTCTTGGGGTGTCGCTTATCGGCACCGCTTGGCGTGAACAGAACCTTTGGTCCATGGAAACAGTGGACATTCGGCAATTTTCAGCAGATAAGCGCGGCTTCCTTGACGATACCCCTGCGGGTGGCGGCCCGGGACAGGTCATGAAGGCGGACGTCATTGCTGCTGCGCTCGATAATCTCGAGCTGGCGGGACGGCCGCTCTTGTACATGAGCGCACGCGGTCGGCCCCTGACACAAGCGCGTGTAAAACAATGGGCAACAGCGCCGGGCATCATTGTCCTGTGCGGTCGGTTCGAGGGGGTGGACCAGCGGGTGCTTGATGCCCGTGGGTTCGAAGAGGTCGCCGTCGGTGACGCGGTTCTTGCCGGTGGTGAGGCTGCAGCCCTGGTCGCGATTGAGGCCTGCGTCAGGCTGGTTCCAGGGGTTCTGGGTCAGGCTGCATCGCTGGAGGAAGAAAGCTTCGAGGACGGGCTCCTTGAACATCCGCACTATACAAGACCGCGGACGTTCGAAGATCTGGATATCCCCGAGGTGCTGTTATCGGGCAACCACGCGGCGGTCCGAAAATGGCGCCAAAAGCTTAGAGAAGATACGACCCGCGAGCGTCGGCCCGATCTATGGGCTGCGCGTCTCGCCAAACAACAGGCAAAGGGCGATTAAGCCCAGGAGATAGAACGATGAACATGATCCAAACGCTGGAGCACGAAGAAGCTCAGCGTCTACTCGCCCTGCGCGGCGTCCCCCACTTCCAGCCCGGCGATACGCTGCGCGTCAATGTCCGCATTAAGGAAGGCGAGCGCGAGCGCGTCCAAGCCTATGAGGGCGTCTGCATTGCCCGCTCCGGCGGCGGCATCCAAGAGAACTTCACAGTTCGCAAGATTTCCTTCGGTGAAGGCGTGGAACGCGTGTTCCCCCTGCTGTCGCCGATGATTGAATCCATCGAAGTTAAGCGTCGCGGCGTTGTCCGGCGCGCCAAGCTCTATTACCTGCGCGATCGTCGCGGCAAGAGCGCCCGTATCGCCGAGCGTCAAACCGTTCGCGCCCCAAAGACAGCCCCGACCGAAGACTAAGATCTTCGACGGCTACGACCTTCAAAGGCTCCGGTGGAAACACTGGGGCCTTTTCTTTGGCGTTAGAAACCATCGGCCTCCCCCGCCGTGGCTCTGGCAATGAGAGTAAAAATCCCCTAAATCGCGGGGATGACCGGCAAAACCCTATATGACAAGATCTGGGATGCGCACCGGGTGGCGGAAGATGCCAACGGCGAGACCATCCTCTATATCGACCTTCACCTGATCCACGAGGTGACCACGCCCCAGGCCTTTGCAGGCCTTCGCGCGGCGGGGCGTCCTGTGCGTCGGCCAGACCGGACCTTGGCGGTCGCGGACCATAATGTGCCGACCATCAATCAAGCGGCAGGCACGGGCGCTGTCGCTGACGAAGAGGCGCGGCTGCAACTGCAGACCCTAGAGCGCAATGTCGCTGAGGCGGGGATTGAGTTCTTCCCGATGGGCGATGTGCGCAACGGCATTGTCCACGTGGTCGGTCCCGAACAGGGCCGCAGCCAGCCGGGCATGACCATAGTTTGCGGCGATAGCCATACCTCTACCCACGGTGCCTTCGGGGCCTTGGCCCACGGCATCGGCACCTCTGAGGTCGAGCATGTCCTTGCCACCCAGACCCTGCGTCAGCGCAAGGCCAAGAATATGCGCGTCTGGTTCGGCGGCGAGCCTGCGCCCGGCGTCGGGGCTAAGGACTTTGCCCTGGCTCTAATCGGCCTGATCGGCACGGGCGGCGGTACTGGCTCAGTGATCGAATATGCCGGCCCCGCCATTGAGGCCCTATCCATGGAGGGCCGGATGACCCTTTGCAACATGACCATTGAGGCCGGTGCCAAGGCCGGTCTGATTGCATCGGACGCCAAGGCCTTCGACTATATTCGCGGACGCCCTGCGGCCCCCAAGGGCGCGGCCTGGGAAGCGGCCATGACCTATTGGTCCAGCCTCCATAGCGATCCCGATGCGGCCTTCGACCGCGAGATCCATATCGATACGGCAGCGCTCAGCCCTCTGGTCACCTGGGGCACCAGTCCTGAGGATGTTGTGCCAGTGTCGGGCCATGTGCCTGACCCAGCGCACGCGCCCAATGCGGCCCGCGCCACCCAGATTCAGCGGGCCTTGGACTATATGGGCCTGACCGGTGGTCAGCCGATTGGCGAGGCCCGTATCGACCGGGTCTTTATTGGCTCCTGCACCAATAGCCGGATTGAGGACCTTCGCGCCGCCGCCGATGTGGCGCGGGGCCGTAAGGTCGCCGCTCACGTCAGTGCCATGGTCGTTCCTGGCTCTGGCCTTGTGCGTGATCAGGCCGAGGCCGAGGGTTTGGATCAGATCCTTATCGCCGCTGGTTTCGATTGGCGCGAGCCGGGCTGTTCCATGTGCCTTGGCATGAACCCCGACAAGCTGGTTGCAGGCGAGCGCTGCGCCTCGACCTCCAACCGTAATTTCGAAGGCCGCCAAGGCCCCGGAGGCCGCACCCATCTGATGAGCCCCGCTATGGCGGCGGCGGCTGCAATTGCGGGCCGTATGATCGATATGCGCGACCTTCCCCCTGTTGATGGAGCGGCCTAAGCCATGAAGCCCTTCACACGCCTTAATGCCCGCGCCGCGCCGCTGGACATTGCTAATGTTGATACGGACCAGATCATCCCGGCCCGCTATCTAAAGACCGTCGAGCGGACAGGTCTGGGCAAGGGTCTTTTTGCGGCTATGCGCTATGAGGCCGACGGTTCGCCAAAGCCTGATTTTGTCCTCAATCAGTCCGAATATGCCTCTGCGGGCGTCTTGATCGCGGGCGATAATTTTGGTTGCGGTTCGAGCCGTGAGCACGCGCCTTGGGCCCTGCTGGATTTCGGCATCCGGTGTGTGATCGCGACTAGCTTTGCCGACATCTTCTATAATAACTGCTTCAACAATGGCCTTTTGCCCATCGTCTTGGCCGAGGATGAGGTCCGCAGCCTGATGGACGAGGCCCGCGGCGGCAATCACGTCTTCAGCATCGATCTGGAAGCCAAGACCGTGACCTTGCCGTCGGGCCGGGTGGTGAGCTTCAATCTCGACGCTGGCCGTCAGGAAAAGCTGGTCAAGGGTCTAGATGCCATCGGCGAGACCCTGCAGCATGTTGGCAGCATCGACGATTTCGAAGCCCAACGACGTCTGACCCAGCCTTGGGTCGCGGCATGATCTTACTGGCGGGTCCTTTTGAGCGACAGCTAAGTGCCTTCGAGGTCGTCAACCAAATCAGGCTTTAACCCGCAACCCCTTTCTTTCAGTCAAAGACACCCCCATGAAAACCCTGTTGCTTTTGCCCGGAGACGGGATCGGTCCTGAAGTTATTGCCGAGGTGCGCAAGGTCGTTGCCGCGCTGATGGCCAAGGGCGGCTTGGAACTGACCCTTGTTGAGCGTCCTTTCGGGGGCGCTAGCTATGACCTAAACGGCACTCCCCTGACGGCTGAGGCTGAGGCGGTGGCTCTTGCGTCTGATGCCGTACTGATGGGCGCGGTGGGCGGTCCAAAGTGGGCCGGTGTTGGGCGCGATGTGAGGCCCGAGGCGGGATTGTTGCGTCTTCGCAAGTCCATGGATGTGTTTGCCAATCTTCGCCCGGCCATCTGTTTTGATGCCTTGGCCGATGCCTCAACTTTGAAGCATGAGGTGGTCGCTGGTCTGGACATCATGATCGTGCGCGAGCTTTGCGGCGGCGTCTATTTTGGTCAGCCGCGCGGGATCGAGGCCCTACCCGACGGTCAGCGCCGGGGCTTTGACACCCAGGTCTATACGACCAGCGAGATCGAGCGCATCGCCCGCGTCGCGTTTGAGTTGGCCCGCAGCCGAGACAATCGCGTCACCAGTGCCGAAAAGTCCAATGTTATGGAGAGCGGCCTATTCTGGCGCGAGGTCGTGACCGATATTCACGCTCGTGAGTACTCAGATGTGAAGCTCGATCACATGCTGGCCGACAATTGTTCCATGCAATTGGTGCGCAATCCCAAGCAGTTCGACGTGATCTTGACCGACAACCTGTTCGGGGACCTTCTGTCGGATCAGGCCTCAATGGCGACCGGCTCGATTGGGCTTTTGCCTTCGGCGGCATTGGGTGTGGCGGGTAAGCCCGGTCTTTATGAGCCAATCCATGGTTCAGCGCCTGATATTGCAGGGCAAGGCGTGGCCAATCCTGTGGCCGCGATCTTGTCCTTTGAGATGGCTCTGCGTTGGTCTCTGGAGCGGCCCGATCTGGCCGACCGTCTTTATGCTGCGGTCAAGGCTGCTCTGGATAAGGGCGCGCGTACACGAGATCTGGGCGGCACCTTGGCTACGGTAGAGATGGGCGCAGCCATCCTCGCCCAGCTCTAATCGGCTTCGATCCGCTCCCGAGGCCAGCGTGCCGACACGGTCGCCCCGCCTTGGCGGTTATTGCCAAATGAGACTATAGCTCCGGTCCGTTCGAGCAGTGTCTTGGCGATAAAGAAGCCAAGGCCCATGCCCAGATGGCCGGTACGAGATCCTTCGCCGCTCGGCCGACTGGTGACATAGGGCTCGCCCAGCTTGAGCAGGACGTCGGCGGCAAAGCCAAGGCCATCGTCGCGGACCTCTACGGTCAAGGTACGGGCATCGAAGCGAGCGATGACCTGAACTTCGGTACGGGCGAAGTCGACGGCATTTTCGACCAGAGATGTCAGGGCGTGCATCACCTCTGGCAGGCGCTGAATCTCTGGAGGTTCGATACCTGCCGCACCGTTGATAACAGCTGCGACCCGAACAGAGTCATGCAGGTAGGGCTCAGTCACCTCATCGAGAAACTGTTGCAGCGCCATGCGGCCATGGACCATATCGTCAGTCTCTGGTTCTTGGGTCAGGCGCAGGAGGATGTCGCGGCATCGGGCGGCTTGAGACACCAGCAGTTCGGCATCTTCGCGCAGGTGACCCTCTGGAGCCTCACGGACCATCTCCTTGGCCACAACCGAAATGGTGGCGAGCGGCGTGCCCAGTTCATGGGCCGCGGCTGCTGCCAATCCACCGAGGGCGGCTAGCCTTTGTTCGCGGGCGAGCACCGTTTGGGTGACGCTCAAGGCCAGTTCCATCCGCGTCGCTTCTGCCGAGGCCTGCCACGCATAGCCGGCGGTAAAGGCGATGCCGGTCAGGGTCGCGATCGCCATGCCCGTGCGATAGAGCAGGGG
>Ga0209550_10005257_pt1 | contig 12154 bp, 9 predicted proteins | sample LauGreSuBDMM15SN_2_FD_187567 | JGI IMG/M metagenome (GOLD analysis project Ga0209550, IMG submission 187567) | Freshwater lake microbial communities from Lake Michigan, USA - Su13.BD.MM15.SN (SPAdes) (version 5) | ecosystem: Environmental > Aquatic > Freshwater > Lake | place: Lake Michigan, USA... | reverse complement strand
ATTCACTTGAAACACTATCTAATAAATAGGGTATATTACTTAAAAGGCTTTTAAACTGTTTTGTATTTTTAATTTGCTGGTAAGATGATTTTTTTGGCATTTCTATCAACATAAACTCATGCAAATTTTGCCAAATATCTTTGTCGGTTCTTTCTTTAATATAAACGCCTTCTTTACACTCAATTATAAAATAATAAAACCACCTTGTTTTTTTAGCAACCGATTTTTCTTTAATGGGCAGTTTATCTACCAATGCTAACTCAAAGGCTTGACATTTTTTTTGTAATGGGCAGCTACTACACAGGGGTAGCTTAGGTTTACAAATAGTAGCCCCAAAATCCATTATGGCTTGGTTATAATTTGCTGCATTTTTACCATCTAATAATTGCTGTGCTAACGTAGCCAATAATTTTTTGCCTTGTGCGCTATCTATGGGCAAATCAATATTAAAAAATCGAGTAAGCACTCTAGTTACATTACCATCTACCACAGCATAGGGTAAGTTGTAAGCAAACGATGCAATAGCCGCTGCGGTATAGGGCCCTACTCCTTTTAGCTTTAAAATATCTTCGTGCCTAGTTGGAAATTTTGATTTATATGTAGTAACAATTTCCTTTGCAGTAGCTATTAAATTTCTACACCTATTATAATAGCCCAAGCCTTCCCAAAGTTTAAATACTTTTTTTTCCTCTGCATTAGCTAAATCATTTATAGTAGGAAAATGGTGTACAAATGCATTGTAATACTCCAACCCTTGCTCTACCCTAGTTTGTTGCAATATTATTTCGCTTAGCCAAATTTTATAGGGGTCTTTTTCGCCTTTCCAGGGCATTTTTCTGGTATTTGTATTTAAATGCCAAAATAATAGGTTTTTTGTAAAGTATTTTTCGGTTAATTTGTTCATTTGCTAAAACAAAATTATTAGTTAACTTTTTTAGTACAGTTGATTTTACTTATAGTTAATTGATATTCAATTATTTGAAAGTAAAAAACGAGCCTATTTTTATTTTGCAAAGATGCTGATAATCATAGGGTTATTTTGGTATTTTCAAAAAAAGTTGTACTTTACTTTTATAAATTTTAATCTTTAACAAATAGCTATCATGAGAAAAGCAGACTTAATTAATAGAATTTCTGAAAAAACAGGTATTCCAAAGATAGATGTACTAGTTAGTTTAGAAACAATGTTTAAGGAAATTAAACATTCTTTAACCAATGGCGAAAATATTTATATACGTGGGTTTGGTAGTTTTATTACCAAAAAAAGAGCCGCAAAAATTGGCAGAAATATTAAAAAGAATACTGCAGTTGAAATTCCTGCACATTTTATACCTGCATTTAAACCTGCAAAAGAGTTTATGTTAGATGTTAGAGCGTCTAAAAACATAAAAGAAAGCAGCAATAAACATGATGATACTGAGGATTAGTAGTTGTACCTTTACACTCTTAAAATTTTAAGGTGAAAAAACAACTAATTTTTACAGGTATTGGTGCTTTATTGGTAATCAGTTTATTTTTTGGAGGTAATATAGTACCCAAAAAAATAGAACAACCTACAGCTTCAAAAAAGGAGGCTAAACTATTCAACATCAATGGTTTTATTAAAGAGGCTAAACAAAAATTAACACCTGCACAGCTAACCTATTTAGCAAACCTAGAAAATACTGTTACAAGAGGGGATGTAACTACCCAACAAATACAAGCAAATACAGCCTTAGCAAATTTTTGGAAAGACACTACAAAAGCCCTTGAACCTTATATATTTTATCTTTCCGAGGCAAGTAAATTGGATAATTCAGAAAAAAACCTCACCTTTGCAGCCCAATTAATTTTAGCTAACTTAAGAAGTGAGCAAGATGAAGCTAAATTAAATTGGGAAACAGAACAAGCCATTGGCTTATTTGAACAAGCTTTAAAACTAAACCCTACAAGTGCCGATTTAAAAATTGGATTAGGTAGTTGTTACATTTTTGGCAAAGGAAGATTTGGAGGTGCCGCAGAAACTATGCAAGGCGTTCAAAAAGTATTAGAAGTTGTACGAACAGATAGTATGAATATGAAGGCGCAATTAGTTTTAGGTATTGGTGGTTACATAAGTGGGCAATACGATAAAGCTATTGACCGTTTAACAAAAGTGATAACTACAGAACCTCAAAATTTAGAAGCTATTGCTTTTTTAGCCGATACCTATGCTGCAAAAGGCGATAAGCAAGAAGCTATAAAGTGGTACCAACTTAGTAAACGTATGGCTAACGACCCACACTATACCGAGGAAGTTGACCAACGAATAAAAGAATTGAAATAAAACGAATTAATATTATTATTAAAAACAAAAAAGACTAGTTATGCCTTGTGGTAAAAAGAGAAAACGTCATAAAATCGCAACTCATAAGCGTAAAAAACGTTTAAGAAAGAATCGTCATAAGAAGAAGTAATCCTTTTTTTTATTCGGTCCCGAAACACTTTGGGACACATGCAGTTGCATTCGAATACAATATATTGTATAGTGTATTTGAATGCCATTATGTTTTCCATCCATCAAGTTTAATGGTCTTACAAACTTTATAGGTTGACCAAAGAATTAATTATTAATGCTACACCACAAGGGGTTGAAATTGCCCTTATGGAAGATAAAAAACTGGTAGAATTGCACAGTGAAAAAACTGATGCAAACTTCGGTGTTGGAGACCTATACTTGGGAAAAGTAAAAAAACTTATACCTGGCTTAAATGCTGCCTTTGTTGATGTAGGTTTCGAAAAAGATGCTTTTTTACATTATACCGACCTTAGCCCCTACCTACGCTCTATTCTAAAATTTACTGGAGATGCTATTAATGAAAAAAGTGAAACCTCTTTTGATTTTACAAAATTTAAAGTAGAGCCAGAAATTTTAAAAACAGGTAAAATAACAGAAGTACTTAGTGGCAAGCCGAATGTTTTGGTACAAATTTTAAAAGAACCCATAGCAGCAAAAGGCCCACGTTTAACTTGTGAGCTTAGCCTTCCTGGCAGATTTGTTGTGGTAACCCCATTTAATGATATTATTGCCGTAAGCCGTAAAATACATAGTGGTGAAGAAAGAAAACGCCTACAAAAAATTATAGAAGCTATAAAGCCAAAAAATATTGGTGTAATAGTACGTACCGCTGCAGAAGGCAAACAAACAGCCGAACTACACGAAGATTTAATAGCACTTACTGGCACTTGGAATACCATACAACAAAATTTAAAAGGAACAACACCTCCTACAAAAATTTTAAGTGAGCAAGGTAAAACCACTAGTATTCTACGAGATTTATTAAACGAAGATTTTAATAAAGTAGTTATAAATGATAAAAACATTTATGCCGATGCTAAAGCTTACATACAACGTATAGCAGCAGATAAGGCGGATATTGTAAGCTATTACAACAATGACTCTCCAATTTTTGATAGTTATGGCGTAACAAAACAAGTAAAAGCAGCTTTTGGAAAAACTGTAAACTTGCCAAGTGGTGCTTATTTAATTGTAGAGCATACCGAAGCTTTGCATGTAATTGATGTAAATAGTGGGTATAAAAGTGTAAGTAATAACCAAGAGCAAAATGCGTTAGAAACAAATTTGGAGGCTGCTGCAGAAATAGCTTGCCAGCTTAGACTAAGAGACCTTGGGGGTATTATTGTGGTAGATTTTATTGACATGAAATTGCCCGACAATAAAAAGAAATTGGCCGATGCCATGGAAGAATACATGAAGCCCGATAGAGCAAAACATGCTGTATTAGGTATTAGCAAATTTGGTTTAATGCAAATTACTAGGCAGCGTATGAAGCCAGAAATGAACATTAACACCACCGAAGTTTGCCCAAGCTGCGATGGTACTGGAAAAGTTAGTAGTACCCTTATTTTAGAAGATGAAATAGAAAAGAATTTAAGCTACCTTATTATGCAAAAGCATAAAGGCTTAACTATATATGTACACCCAATTGTATTAGCCTATTTAACTAAAGGTTGGTTACTTAGTAAAGTAAGTAAATGGAGGCGTAAGTACAAGCAACGTATTAAAGTAGCTGCCAATAATAACTATCACCTAACAGAGTTCAAGTTTTTTGATGATAGTGAAGAGGAGATAAAATTATAAAAAAAGGAGAATGTTTTACATTCTCCTTTTTTTATAATACCTATTTTTTAATGCTGATGATTATGCATCATACCTGTTAATTCTTCTGCAGTAACTTCTTTTTCTTTTGGCTTTACCTGAGTTTCCATCCAAGCAAACAATTTTTCGGTAATAAGGCGGCGGTAAGTTGCATCTACTTGCTTTTCATCTTTCATCATTCTATCTATATAGCTTTCCAACCAACTTGTATCATCGCCTAATTGCATGGTACCAAAATAACGCATTACTTCTACTTTCATATACTCCCTCAACTCTTCGTTGCTTACTTCTAACTTATTATCGGTAATTATTTTATCGCTTATTAATGTCCATTTTAATTGACCACTAAAACCTGGGAATTCTGCTTCGGCTTCCTCAGCTGTTTTTGGTTTTTCGCCACCATTTTGTAACCAGCGTTTTAAAAACTCTGCCGGAAACTCCATTTTAGTTTCATCTAATAAAAAATGATATAATTGATCTTGCAATTGATTACGGCTTTGGCCATCCCAATAGTTTTGTATTTCTTGGGTTAAATTTTCTCTTAACTCGGCTTCGGTTTTTATTTCTTTTGCTGGGTAAATTTCTTTAAAAAACTCTTCGTTTAATTCTCTTTTTTCTACCAGCCCAATTTTTGCAATGTTTAAATTAAAATATTTATCGGCTGCAGTTTCTGCGTCTAAACCTAAGTCGGCAACAAAAGCCTCTAACTTATCTTTTTCAAACGCTTTACCTAATTGCACAACAACAGCATCACCCAATTTTTTACCCATAAATTTCTTTTGGGTAGCAGGTGTTAAGTATTTTACAATAACCGAATTTTCTTTGCTTACTCCGCCTTCCACCGCATTGCCTTCTTTTTCACTTTCTGTGAATAAAATATTCAATACATTTTCTTCGGTATCGATAGTTTCTGGTTCTGTCATTTTGCCCCCTTTAATTTGCATACGGCCAATTTCTTCATCAACCATTGCATCGGTAGCTTTTACGTTGTTTAGGGTTAATTTTGCTTTACTAAAATCTGGTAAGGTGTAGGGCGGTTTTAAACCAATTTCAAAACCAAATTCGTAATCGGCTGGGTTATTCATATCCAAGCCTTTAACATCATTATCTAGGGGTAAGGGTTGAGCAAAAATATCTGGCTTTTCGGTATTTAAATAATTGTATAATTCTTTTTCAATTGTTTTTAAAACTTCATCAGTAAAAATAGAAGCTCCATACATTTTTTTTACCATCCCTACTGGTACCATTCCTTTTCTAAACCCAGGTATATTTGCTGTTTTAGCGTATTCTTTTATTTTTTTATCAAACGTAGGAAAGTAATCGTCTTTACTAATTTTAACGGTTAATTTATCGGTTAAAAGTCCTACATTTTCTCTTACAACTGTTGCCATTTTGCTATTTATTAGTTAGTTAATACGTTAATTGGTTAACACATTTAATAGTTTCACTATTAAACGAATTAACCAATTAACAGTTATTTTAGTCCGGATGATAGGGGTCGAACCTACATGGATCACTCCGCTAGATCCTAAGTCTAGTGCGTCTGCCAATTTCGCCACATCCGGAATTTTGGACGGCAAAGGTAAGCATTTTGTTGAAAATATGGAAGGCTTTTAGGATTATTTAAAACGACATTTTTAAACTCTACATTACCCCGTAAATTTTGATTAATAGAGTTACAACATACTTTATATAACAGTTGTGCAGGCTAATTAGGTTAAAAAAGAAGTATACCGCATCAAAAAAAACTACACCATATTTTATTTAGATATACATTTGTACCCATAAATCATAACGTGTACAACCTTATGCTTTAAAACTCCATCTTTTAGTAAATTTTATTTTGTGAGTAAACATGTAAATAAAGTAACCGGTGCAGGTTTACTTATAGCCTTAGGAATTATTTATGGCGATATTGGTACTTCTCCATTATACGTATTTAACTCTATTATTAATGGTAGATTAGTTGACGAAAGCTTAATATTAGGTAGTCTTTCTTGTATTATTTGGACACTTACTCTAATTACTACCGTAAAATATGTAATGCTTATTTTAAGAGCAGATAATAATGGGGAAGGAGGAACTTTTTCTTTATTTGCATTGGTGCGGCGAAGAAAAAAATGGTTAGTAATTCCAGCTATGATTGGCGGAGCTGCACTTTTAGCCGATGGTATCATAACTCCTCCAATTTCTATTACAGCAGCAATTGAGGGTTTAAAAAATATCCCAAGCTTGCATGATATTTCTGTAAATACAATTATGTATATCGTTATAGGTATTTTAATTGTGTTCTTTTTAATGCAACAATTTGGCACAGGGTCAATTGGTAAATTATTTGGTCCTGTTATGTTTATTTGGTTTACGATGATTGCTATATTAGGAATATCCCATTTAGCAGATGACTTAAGTATTATCCGAGCCTTTAACCCTTATTATGCTGTAAAATTTTTAGCATCGCACCCTGGCGCATTCGGATTATTAGGGGCTGTGTTTTTATGTACTACGGGTGCTGAGGCATTGTATAGCGATTTAGGACATTGTGGTAAAAGTAATATTCGTATTACTTGGGTGTATGTAAAAATATGTTTGGTATTAAACTATTTAGGTCAAGGCGCATATATTTTACATAAATACAAAGGAGTAGAAATTACAAAAGCTTTCAAAGAATCTACCAATCTTAATACGTTTTACGATATTATGCCGCCATGGTTTGTACTGATTGGGGTAATTGTAGCTGCTAGTGCTGCTATTATTGCAAGCCAAGCCATGATAGCTGGTTCATTTACATTAATTGGTGAGGCCCTCCGTTTAAATATTTGGCCAAAAATGAAAGTTAATTTTCCTAGCGAAGCTAAGGGTCAATTATTTATACCAGGCCTTAACACCTTAATGTTTGTGGGCTGTTTAGCCGTTGTATTATATTTTAAAGAAAGTAGTAAAATGGAGGCGGCATACGGCTTAGCCATCATTATTACTATGATAGCAACAACCATTTTATTTGCTAATTATTTAGTATTACATAGAGTAAAATCAATTTTTATTTATATTTTTTTAATCGTTTACTTAACTATTGAAATTGCCTTTATAATTGCGCTATCACATAAATTTTTAGACGGGGGTTACATTACATTGCTTTTAGCATTTATGATGTTTTTGGTAATGTATGTGTGGTATAGAAGCAGAAAAATAAAAAATAGATATGTAGAGTTTGTAAAACTAGAAGACTATATTTCTAAATTAGAAGAGTTGAGTAACGATACTACAGTACCAAAATATGCAACACATTTAGTGTATATGACAAGTGCAAATAATCCTAAAGAAATTGAACATAAAATTATTTATTCAATTTTAAATGGTAAACCCAAAAGAGCTGATATTTACTGGTTTGTACATGTTGATACTATGGACGATCCTTACACCTGTGAGTATGAAGTAACGCATATAATACCTAATGACATTATTAGAGTTGAATTTAAGTTAGGTTTTAGAGTGGCCCCTCGTATGAATTTAATGTTTAAAAAAGTTGTAGAAGATTTGGTTACTAATAGAGAGGTAAATGTTACTAGCCGTTACGAAAGCCAGCAAAAAAATAATGTAGTAGGCGATTTTAAATTTATTGTATTGGAAAAGTTTCTTAGCCAAGATAATGAATTACCGCTCATAGAAAGGATAGTTATGCGATTACATTTTTGGTTAAAACAACTATCCCTTAGTGAAGAACGTGGCTTTGGATTAGAGCAAAGTAATGTAGTGGTAGAAAAGTTTCCATTAATTGTAGCATTAACTACCAAGTTAAAATTAAAAAGAGTTTTTTCGAACGAAGAAGAAGCGGTTTAGAATTTGTAACGTAAAATTAATAGATTGCTACATGTATTTCTTTATATTATTATTGGTATAATAGCACTATCTATTACTGCCTATTTTGTACAAGAAAAATTTATTTTTAAGCCCGAAAAGTTAAAGCAAGATTTTATATATAAATATGATGCCCCTTTTGAAGAATTATTTTTTGATGTTGAACCTGGTGTACGAATAAATGGGTTACATTTTAAAGTTGATAAACCACTAGGATTAGTTTTGTATTTCCATGGCAACAGTCGTAGCATAAAAGGTTGGGCTAAATATGCTAAAGATTTTTATAGGTATGAATACGATGTTGTATTGATTGATTACAGAGGCTTTGGAAAAAGTACAGGTAAGCGTAACGAAAAAGATATGCTTAGCGATACTCAATTTGTGTACGACACACTTACAAAAGTGTACCACCAAAACCATATGATAATATATGGCAGAAGCCTTGGTAGCGGCTTTGCGACAAAATTAGCTGCAGATAATACACCAAGGTATTTAATTCTAGACGCCCCGTATTTTAGTTTTAAAAAAACAATAGAACGGTTTTTGCCGATACTGCCCGTTAAATATGTATTGCGTTATCACTTACGTACAGATAAATGGATACCTAAAGTAAACTGCCATACCTATATTTTACATGGTAATAAAGATTGGTTAATACCTATAAGCCAAAGCAAAAAATTGCAAGCACTAAATCCAAGGAAAATTACGTTGATAACTATTCATGGCGGTAGCCATAATAATCTTCCAAATTTTCCGGAGTACCATAATTTTATTAGAGATATTTTGCAATATTAAAAATCCCCTAACCCCCTGAAGGGGGAAACAGAGTGCAACTCTACAACCATACTTATGTTATGAAAAAGAAAATATTTAAATGGTTTAAAATAACTGTATTACTGTATTGCAGTATTGGTATTGCATTATATTACCTGCAAGAGAAATTTTTATTTCATCCAACAACATTAGCACCAGATTATACTTTTAGTTTTAGTATACCTTTTGAAGAAATAAATATGCCCATAAATGCAACCACCAATATTAGTGTGGTAAAATTTTTTAGTACAGATACGATAACTAAAGGAGTTGTACTCTATTTCCATGGCAATAAACAAAACATAAATAGATACGCAAAATTTGTAAACAGCTTTACAAAAAATGGCTACGAAGTGTGGATGCCCGATTACCCTAGTTTTGGAAAAAGCACAGGTAAAATAACAGAAAACAATTTATACAAAGTAGGTGAGCAAGTATACAAAATGGCCAATGCTAAATTTAAAAGCGATAGTATAATCATTTATGGAAAAAGCTTGGGTACTTGTATTGCAGCCTATGTAGCCTCTTTTTATCCTGCTAAAAAATTAATTTTAGAAACTCCCTATTATAGCATACCAAGTTTATTTAGTAGTTGGATACCTATTTACCCTCATCAACGTTCATCAATCTACAAATTACCAACTAACGACTATTTACAAAAAGTAACAACTCCAATAACTATTTTTCATGGTACAAACGATTGGATTATTCCGTACAGAAATGCAGCTAAGCTAAAACCTATTTTAAAAAAAGATGATGAGTTTATTACTATTGAAGGAGGTAATCATCAAAATTTATTTGCCTACGATTTGTACCAAAAGAAATTGGATAGTTTGCTAAAACTCTGATAGGGAAATAAGTTTATTCCCAACTTTTAGCGCATATTCTATTCCCACTTTTAAAGCAACATTTTCTTTACCATGGCTTACCGGAAAATTATAGCATACAGGATAATTATATTCTGCAACAATAGCTGCAATAGCTTCGTAAACCGTTTTTCCAAAAGGCCTGTCTGTATCTTTAATATCGGTAAAACCGCCAATAACTAAGCCGGCTAGGTGTTGTAGCTTACCACTACGTTTTAGTTGATACAACATTCTATCAACGGCATAAATTTGCTCCCCAATATCTTCAATAAATAAAATTTTTCCTTTGGTATTTATATCACTTGGTGTGCCAATACAATTAACTAGTAAAGTTAAATTGCCCCCCACTAATTGTCCACTTGCATTTCCCTTTTTGTTAAAGGAGTGTGCAACAACTTTATACTTTCCTTTTTTGCCCATCAATGCATTTTTTAGGGAACGTATAAATTCGTTTTCGCCTTCGTTAAATGCAGCTGCCATAGGGGCATGTAAACTTGCAATTTTTAATTTGGTGTTTAAGTGGTTGTGCAAAACGGTAATATCGCTAAAGCCAATTAACCACTTTGGATTTTTTTTAAATTTTGTAAAATCAAGTTGATCAACAATTCTGCCAACACCATAACCCCCTCTGCCAAATAAAATGGCATTAATAGTTGCATCATCTAGCATTGCTTGTACTTCATCTCTTCTATCTTCATCTGTACCACTAAAATAATTGGTACTAATACTACCTAATGTTTTGCCAACCATTACATGGTAACCCCATTTTTGTAAGGTGGTAATACAAGTTTGTGCTTTATCGGCAGCCATATATCCAGCAGGGCAAGCAATGCCAATGGTATCGCCTTTTTTTAAGTATGGGGGTGTTTTCATTAAAATAGAATATTTAAAATTTAATAAAGAGTAAAATTATAATTAAATTTACCCTTATTAAACTACTGCATATGCGTTTTTTGTTGTTTTTTTTATTAGTTCTCCCTTTTGTTGGTACTGCACAAAAAACAAGACCTAAGAATAGCACAGGTTCTTTAGCGCCTTGTAATGGCCCAGGAAGTGCTCCAACGGTGGCAACAGCCGTATGTGGTAATGTACGATTTACTGAAAACAATACTCAAATATGTACTGGTATTGGTAATTTGCCAAACCCTACTGCAGGTTGTGGAGATATTGTAACAACTGACAATTCCTTGTGGTATAGGTTTCATTGTTATGGTGCGGGGCAATTAGGATTTTTATTAACTCCTTTTGGAGGTAGTGATGATTTTGATTGGGAAATACTTGATGTTACAGGAAGAAATTTAAGTGAAGTATATACGACTGAGTTAAGGGTTTCTTTAAATTTAAGTGGTATAACAGGCCCTACAGGTTGTACACCTGCTGGTGCTTCAAATGTTGCATGTGGTGGAGGTGCCCCTGGTTCGGAATTTAATAGGATGGTAGGTTTAGTAGCTGGGAATGATTACTTATTAATGGTTAACAATTGGTCAAGCTCTGGCCTAGGATATACGTTAGACTTTTTTGGTACCGCAGTATTAACAAATGCTGCAGACCCTATTATAAGTAATGTTCAGATAGTTGGTTGCGATGCTTCAAAATTAAAGGTTGACTTTAGTGATGATATGCTATGTAATACCGTTACCCCTTTAGGAACCGAGTTTTCAATTGTTGGTGGGGCTACAACAATTACGGGAGTTGTTTCAAATTGCACTTCTGGTGTTAACGCTATAACAACTTTAACCATTAATTTACCCGTAGCCTTGCCTCCAAATAATTACACTTTACGAGTTGCAGATGGTACAGATGGAAATACTTTTGAGAATGTTTGTAGAAGATTATTATTGCCAGCTGATATACCTTTTACAGTACCTGCACAAACTCCATTAGATTTTACCACCACAAGCTTTACCGGCTGTGCCCCTACTTTTGTTGATGTAAATTTTAATAAACCTTTTTTGTGTACTAGTGTAACACCAACAGGTACCGAGTTTTCTATTACGCCAACAAACCCTGCAATTACATCTGCAACCTATACTTGTGTAAATGGAATAGCAACTGGATTAAGATTGAATTTAGCAAACCCACTGCCTTATGGTACTTACAATTTAGTAGTAAATAATGGAAGCGATGGGAATACTATAACAGATACTTGTGGTATAGATATGTTGATAGGGAAAAGCATTGCACTAACTATTCCTATACCTCCTACTGTTCCAAAATTTGATTCGGTACAATTTTTAAAATGTAGCCCTTCAACTGTTAGAGCATTTTACTCAAAATCAATTTTATGTAGTAGTGTTAGTGCCAATGGTAGTGAGTTTGCTATTACAGGCCCATCGGGTGTTACCGTAATTGGTGCAACTACAGATGTTACTTGTGTTACTAACGGTTTTACAAATTGGATAGATGTACAATTATCTGCACCAATAGATGCACAAGGTTTATATACATTGCGTAATAAAGTAGGTACAGATGGAAATGGCAT
>Ga0209550_10005256_pt1 | contig 12154 bp, 11 predicted proteins | sample LauGreSuBDMM15SN_2_FD_187567 | JGI IMG/M metagenome (GOLD analysis project Ga0209550, IMG submission 187567) | Freshwater lake microbial communities from Lake Michigan, USA - Su13.BD.MM15.SN (SPAdes) (version 5) | ecosystem: Environmental > Aquatic > Freshwater > Lake | place: Lake Michigan... | reverse complement strand
TACTTGTACTGCGTGCCCCCAACGGGATTCGAACCCGTGTTACCGCCGTGAAAGGGCGATGTCCTAGGCCCCTAGACGATGGGGACGTTTCAAGGCTTAATAATCTTACCCGCCTGAAGGCGGGTAACCAAACCGCATTAAATGCGCTTAATAACGCTTGTTTGTTAGCCGATTGACCAGCGAACAGTGACTGAAACAGAGACCTTTTGTTCCCCTAGATCAACAACAGTTTCAGTTGAGTCCGCTTTAGCGGTGGCGCTGTAGATGGGATAGGCAGCAGGTGTTGAAGTTTCATCTAGGTAGATGACTCGACCTAACTTAACTCCCAGCAGTTTTGCATAAGAGGCAGCTTTAGCTTTCGCCTTCTTTACTGCTGCTGTTCTAGCAGTTTCAGTTGCCTTCTCACCATCCAATACGAATGGGCTAACGCTATTGACTTGCAGGTTATCTCCAGCTGCTTCAACAATTGCATCAATTACAGCTCCCGCTGTCGTTGCATTACGGATAGTGATGTCAAATGATTGTGTGGCGCGGTAGCCAGAGAGAGTTGGTGTGCCAGAGGCTGGATATGAATACTCCGGGTAAACAGTTATTGATCGTGTTGCAACATCTTTAGTGGCAACTTTGTTAGCAGTTAGCGCTGATCGCACCGCGGTTGATGTTGTGCTTGCAGTACTTAGCGCGCCTTTGCTTGTTGTGCCAAGGACCGAAACCGTTGCATTGATTCGAACCGCATCTGGGACAATAGTGGTTGTGCCAGTGGCGCTAATGGTGATGTATCGGGTGTCGGCAGCAGTTGCAGGAAGTGCAAAGCCAACTCCTGAAATCAGGGTTAGAGCGATGACTGCTGCTAGAGTTTTGCGAAAGGGGTTTGGGTTCATGCGTCTATTATCGTACATAAAGTAAGAATTTACTTAACTTATCTTTTTAATTGCCTGTGAATATAGCTTTTCATGTGCGTCAATCATTCCTTTTAGAGAAAATAGTTGTTTCGCCCTAAGTTTTCCTGCCTGGCCAAAGTGGTCCATTTTTAATGGGTTAGATAACAATTCGTTAAGAGCCTTTATTAGGCTCTGTACATTGGTTCCTGTGAGCAATCCTGATTCTCCATTTAGGACTATGTCAGAGACAGAGCCAACATTCGTTGAAACGATTGGCAAACCAGCTTGAGATGCCTGTATAAGAGTTAAAGGGATTCCTTCATTATCGCTACACAGAATGGCAATATCGCTCGCGGACAAAATCCTTCCGATGTCATTGCGCCAACCAAGAAAAACAATTGGTAGTGACTCTTCCAGTGCTAATTCTTGAATTTCGGCAAATTTCTCACCGGCACCTACAATTAGTAATTTAACTTCTTGGTGATTTGCTTTCAAGTGGCGCGCTATTTCAATCAGGCGATCAGGTCGCTTTATTTGAGTTAATCGACCCACAAAAACTATATAAGTTTTATCTTGTGGCAACCTCAGATCATTTCTTGCACTTTTTTTTGATTGGATGTCTAAGTCTTTCAAACCTGGATAAATCACGGAGTACTGGCTTGATTTACCAATCCCAACTCCTAACAGATCATCTTTGACTTGAGTTCCAATCGATATCAGTCTTGCACTTAATAAAGCCAAAACTCTCTCAGTGTAAACGACCAACTTTGTTTTCCAGGGTGCAAAATAACCGTTCAGCAAATGTCCATGGAAAGTGTGAATGCGTTTGGCTCGTGGATAAGCAATTAGGCCGGCGATACGCCCCAGCACACCTGCCTTTGCGGTGTGTGTGTGAATAATGTCGGGCTTGAAGTGTCGAATCAAGTTGATTAGTCTTAAAAAAGATTTTAAATCATGTAAGAATGAAACAGAACGACCCAAACCACTAATCCGAGTGACAGGAATATCAAGTGTAAATTCTTTTAAATAGTCAGCCTCGTCATCATCGCAGTAGCCTGTCACCAAGCAGGCTTGGAATTTCTCTGGGACAAGACCCTGCATCAGCTCAGCGACGATCACAGCTGGACCACCAACGTTCATGCGGGCAATCACTTGCATGATCTTTATAGGTTGCGTGCGCTCCATATGCTTATCCTCTCTCAAAACAAGCCATAATTGGATGCATTATGGCTAAGCCACGATTTCCATCCGCCTCCTCTAGTTTGTCCATTCAAAGGGCGGCAGAGCGTTTAAAGGCTGGTCATTTAGTGGCATTTCCAACAGAAACTGTTTATGGCCTGGGGGCTGACGCAACCAATGAATTAGCAGTCAAAAGGATTTATGAAGTGAAGGGAAGACCGCTAGATCACCCGTTGATTGTCCATATATCTTCAATAAACACATTGGATACTTGGGCAACGGATGTACCTAACTACGCATTAGACCTAGCGCGTATGTTTTGGCCCGGGCCAATGACGCTAGTTTTGAAGCGAAAAGAAATCGCCATGGATTTCATCACTGGGGGACAAGATTCAGTAGGTATTCGTGTACCAAGTGACCCAGTTGCGCTTGAACTGCTGAATCGATTTGAACAACTTGGTGGGCCTGGTATTGCTGCGCCAAGTGCAAATCGATTTGGTCAGGTATCTCCAACATCAGCAATCGATGTCCAAAAAGAGATAGGCAACTACCTGAGCAGCCAAGATTCTATACTTGAAGGTGGGTCGTCTGAAATCGGGATTGAGTCAACAATCATTGATTGCAGAAATGCACGTCCGGTGTTTTTGCGCCCGGGGGCAATTACAATTTCCATGGTTGAATCAATAGTTGAAAGTGTTTCCGAATCGCTAGTGGATTCAGATGTGCGAGTTAGTGGGAAACTTGGGAAACACTACGCACCCAAAGCTAGAGTAATAATCAATCAACAACCTAAACCTGGTCAAGCATTTATTGCACTGTCTTCTTTTCCAACTCCCAACGGTGTTCACCGCATTTTGTCGCCCGAAAATAGCGGCGACCTTGCTAAGAATCTATATGCCGGAATGCGGATGGCTGATGAACTTGGATTTAATGAGTTGGTCATTGTAATCCCAGATGGGCAGGGTATTGAGGTTGCACTTCTAGATCGAGTGAGCAAAGCGGCAAAAGGTCGATAAAGACTAGGGATTTAGTTGTTTGACCGAATTCCTATATCATCAGGTCTCACACTTAAACTTAAGTAGTGCACAGTGGGGCCTATAGCTCAGTCGGTAGAGCAACGGACTTTTAATCCGTGGGTCGACGGTTCGAGCCCGTCTGGGCCCACCAGATAAGTTAATTACTTTGGTGCGAGAAACACATGAAAACCTAAATTTGGGTTCTTATTAACATCCCAGTCCGAAACAGATGCGTTACCACTACCTCTCGGAAATTGAAAATTTTTAGGGATTTCCAAAATTCTAAATCCACAATTTTCAAAAAAACTAAACCACCACTCTTGCGACTTTAAAGTGACATGCCACGCTTCTCCAGTTGTGGGATTGAAATCCGGAAACTGTGCGATTGAGGCCATGAATATTGAAGTACCAGTCAAGTGATTCAAGACGTTTTCGAAAAAGATTGGCAAATCTTGCTCCTGGATGTGTTCCAAAACCTCCCAAGCTCCTATTACATCAAAGTAGTAAGGTTGTGAATCCCTCAAAACCGCAAAAGGTTTAGTCACATCGGCATTGAATAGATATTGAGGAATAACTCGCCAATGGTCCTGCTTTGTAGCGGTCCCAATTTCGCTACCTTCGATACCAATTGCAGTGTTTCCTTGCACAATAAAGTCATTCACAAGCCCGCCATTGGCACAACCGATGTCAAGATAAGAAATTGGACGACCAAAAATTCCATTTACACTTCCCACAAAGGATGAGGATCTTGTAAAATCATTTTTTGAACCTTTTGGATTTAAGAAATCTTGAGATTTAAATGCGAATTTATGGTCAGTCAAAATCGCAAATTCTAAATTGTCCTTTGGCATTGTTAAAGTTTTTAAGTCAAGAATGTTTGCGTCCAGGCGGTCTAGTCTTTTTTCAAGTTCATCAAGTATGAATACCCGAGAGATTCTTTCAAATACCTTATGGAGAAAATTCCGAATCATTAGTCCTCAATTTCAGTAAAGGGGTTTTGCCTCAAAGAACTGTTATTCTATCACCTACAGAAGTAGTTCCAGGGGAAGAGCACTAGGAAAAAGGGATGGAACCATGATTTATGCAGTTTAACAATAAAGCAGTGATAATTACTAACTTTGTAAGAAGGCGGCGATCGCTAGGTGAGTACTTTAGGTTATTTGTAAAGTTTCGCAAAGTCCTTAATATCGTTCTGGATGTTTTGAAAGATAAGAAACTTCAGTCGTACGGAATAGAAAAACAGCTCTCAATCCAAATAAAAAGTTTAAATAAGATTTGTGAATTCATACCACAGAGAGTACCGACGTTAAGCGTAGAAGAATTTCTTAAAGACTCACACTTATCAACTTATTTTGAGACAAGTAGAAATGTACGACTAGGGGCATTATTCGAAAGTTACGGATCTGATAAGAACGCATTGGGATATAGTGTTGTTTATCAGTTGATTCTTGATTCCCTCCCTAAGATCCCTATAAATATTGTAGAAATTGGGATTGGTTCAAATTATTTAGACACAAAAAGCAATATGGGTGTGATGGGCAGTCCGGGTGCAAGCTTGCGGGCATTTAGGGATTACCAAGTAAATGCAAATATCATTGGCCTCGATATTGACACCAGAATCCTAATAAGCGAAGAGAGAATTTCTACTTTTTATTGTGATCAAAATATCCCTCAAACCATAAATCATGCATTGAAAGATATCCAGAATATTTCACTAATGATTGATGATGGACTTCACAATCTAGATTCCAATATGAATACATTTAAAGAGTTCTATGCAATTCAAAAAGTCGGTTGTTGGATTGTCATAGAAGATATACTAGATGAACCTTCAGTTATTTCAGCTTGGCAAATTTTGGCTGAATTAATAAGCCCCAAGAATGTTTCTTACTTTATTAAATGCCGCAAGTCAATTCTTTTCTGTAGTGTTAGGACTGTTGATGCTTAATACCCATATAGATGAGACTACTTGTATAGTGTTAATCACAGATTCGAATTATTTGCGATACACTTCTTACTTAGTTACAAAAATACATACAGTACAAGAAACGTCTGTAAAAATCTTTGTGCTAACTCTAGATGTAAGCAAAGAAGATTTTAGCAACTTATTCAAATTCACGGATGTTGAACAAATCCAATTCAATTTACAGTCATTAGTGAAATTCGGTATTGAGCCGCAAGGGCATGTATCAATTGCGTCATACGCGAAAATTCTAATATCAAGACTTATTCCCAAGGAATTCGTGAAATGTTTATACCTTGATATTGATATATACGTGGTTGACGACCTACAACCAATTTTGGATTTTCCTTTGAATAGAGCAATTGCTGCTAATCAATTTGATAATGGCGAAGGAATGGATTTGTTCGGGACCTATCATGCAACTTACTTTTCCGCCGGGTTACTGATTATAGATTTGGCTCGCTGGCGCCAAGAGCTCGTATCAGAGGGATTAATTGATTTGTTACAGAAATTTCCAAAGCTCCCAAGAGGAGACAATGATTTATTAAATATTTATTTTAGAGAGAATTGGCAACCGCTTCCCCTAACTTTCAATTTTATGGCTGAATTACCCTTAAATGGGAAACTTTATAATAGGGATATAACACCGTTGATTGTTCACTTAGTTGGGGCACGTAAACCGTGGGGGAGCCGCGGTCACACAATTTGGCACACACAATACAGATCTGAATTCCTAGATTTATTTCCAGGAGAATTAAAATTAACTAGAGCCGATTCAGTTTACTTTAGATTTCTTAGATCTTTGGCACATAAGCTTCCATTACTAGTCAAGTTAGTCCCAAGGAAATTTAAAGATAAAATCCTAATTTTTGGTGAGAAATAGGGAGATTCTTAGTTCAGATTATGAGAATTCCTCCATGAATTTACCCACCGTAGTTGAAATCAAAAGATAGATCTAGAATCCAGAACTTCCTTTTCACAGAAATAAAAAAAGTATCAACAGGAAGAACAAGCTTCAAAAAATGAAAATTGCTGTGGTATGTATTTATCGAAGTCATTCTTATAAGCGCTTTTAAAACTTTGGATGCACTAAATACAATTATCTAATTTCTTAGTCCGTATTTACCATATTATACAAAGTATAATCATGTAAGCCAGGCGTAAAAAATCCAAAAGAGCATATTTTGGATGATAGAATTTCTAGACGGAAGATAATTCAAATAAAACTTATTAGAAATAGCAGGTAGTTCTGGAAACTCGAATTTTAGGTGTTCAAGTAGACTATTGAATCCTATTGATAAACCACAAAGGTTACAGCACTTTTTCACTCCAGACTCTTATATTACCAAATTATAGCAATATCACTGTGTTTACTATTAATATCCGAGAGAAATGACCTTAGTCCTACTAAACTGATGGAATGCAAAAAATTATGGCAGAAATTCATTTCTTGCTTGGTGGGAATGGTTTTATAGGACGAGCGCTTGCCGCTAACCTGATTTCCGCTGGGCATAAAGTGGTTTCAGCAGATATAGATGTGTGGGGTAGAGGGACAGATTCCGATACGCCAAATTTACGACACCTCAATATGCGAGAAATAAATTGGGCGGAAAAATTCGTTTCAGATTTGAATATTAATCAAGAAGTCAGAATATGGCATCTTGCTGCGAACTCAGATATTTCTCGCGCAGCTACCGACTATTCGCTTGACTATAAACTCACGCTTGGATCCACTCTCGAGGTCATTAGATTAGCAACATTGCTAGGCATAAGGTGCGCGGGAATTGAATTCACTTCTTCGTCAGCTGTCTATGGGAATCGTCTTGAAGGAAAACTATTTCGTGAAGAAGATAAGCTAGAGCCAATCTCAAATTATGGTGCTATGAAAGAGGCATCAGAAAAAATGCTTGGAATCTTTTCAGGCCGCTTTGACGTACCACTTCATATCTATCGACTGGCCAATATTGTTGGGGAAAACATGACTCATGGAGTAATTTTTGATTTAGTGAATAAACTCAAAATAAATTCGAAAGTCCTCCAGGTATTAGGAAATGGATCCCAAGTAAAAACGTATATGGATGTCGAAGATTTAGTATCAATAATGCTGGTCTTATCGAAATTAAATAATAGTTTGGTCGTAAATGTTGGACCAGATGATGCAGGAGTGAGTGTTAAAGAAATAGCAGAATTAATTATTGAAAAAACTGACCTAAAATCCAGAGTTGAGTTTCAAGAACAAGCATACGGATGGCCCGGAGATGTTATAAATTCTGTAATGAGTACTTCTAAACTCAAAGAAATATCCTCATACAACCCCAAGGGCAGTTTAAGCGCAGTTGAAAAGGCAATACTCGCTAGAATAGCCGAAGTATTTTGAAACAAGTTGTAATTCTCTGTGGGGGACTCGGAACTCGGTTGGAATCAGAAGAACCCAATCTCCCTAAGGCTCTTCATGTGGTAGCAAAAAAAACGCTTCTTGAATGGCAAATTGAGAGTTTAGGTGCAGGAAAGTTTGAGATTTTACTATTGATTGGCTTAGAAGAAAACTTTGAAAAATTCATTGGGATTACCACAGAATTACAAGCGAGGCATGGCCATAAAATAAAGTTGATAACGGAAAAATCTAGGGCAGGAACTGCCGGATCTTTAAAAAATATTGAGTCACAACTTAATCGCAAATTTATAGTGTTACTGGGGGATATTCTTTTTGATGCGCCTATTCCTCAACTACTTGCAACTTTAGAGCCTAGTTCATTTATATCTGCCTGGGTTCGCGAGACAGATCATCCTATGGATAGCGATTTAGTCGAATTGAATACAAATGGAAAATTCAATAGGTTTTCAAAATATCCACATAAGGATTTCCTCCAACTTAGAAATCCTTTGGGGTTAACAGGAATATATGCAATACGTAAGAGTTTTGTGAGGAAGATCCCTAAAGATATTTTTAGAGATATTCCGGATCAGCTTAACGCCTTAAACACACGTCAGTTAAAGAAGTGTCGCGGTGTAGTCAGCCTTCATAGCTTCAGGGACGTAGGAACTAAAAAAAGATTTGAGACTGCAGAAGAGTTTTTAGACACGATGAAGAGAAAAACTAGAGTCACTCTTGTGATTCTTGACCGAGACGATACGTTAATGCGGGATCCAATCAATAATAAACAAAGCCGAGCCAAATATAATGAAGCTATCGTGCCAAAATTGAAGAAGATTAAATCTAGAGGATTTAAGGTAATCTTTATGGTCGCAAGCAATCAACCTGCAATTGCAAAAGGGTTCACGAACTTCAACAACGTAATTGATGAGAACAAAAAATTGGAGGAGTGGCTTAGTGATCAAGGCGTGGAATTGGGAGGCATTAAGATATGCCCCCATCACCCGAATAAAGGCTTCATCGGCGAAAATCTACAACTGAAGGTGGATTGCCGTTGTCGAAAACCAGCCCCAGGAATGGTGATTGATTTTGTGCGAGAAAAAGGGCTGAACCCAATTGATTTAATTGTATTAGGAGATTCTAAATTCGATTTTTTATTGTCAAGAAGTCTAGGTTGTCGGTTTGTGTGGGTTAGATTTGGGAAACCAATACATATTATGAGAAACGCATACTCGTTGCTTAGAACCGTATTGGTAGTTAAAAGTTGACTATTTACATTATTGCGATGTTCATAACTTATGATTTCTTAATGAATGGAGAGATATGATTATTGTGAAAGCACCTATGAGGGTTAGTTTTGCTGGCGGTGGATCGGATCTTCCTTCATATTTAATTCACGAAGCTTTTGGCAAAACGCTCACCACAACAATAAATAAATTTGTGTACGTTACAGTTAACAAAAGTTCATCTGAACGTTACAGATTAGTTTATTCAGCCATTGAAGAGTGCGTAACACCAGACGAAATTTCACATTCAATTTTAAGGCAATTATTAAAGCGGCATACTCCTAAAGAACCCATTGAATTATTTAGTATTGCAGATCTCCCTGCACGTGGCACTGGGCTTGGAGCCTCGAGTGCTTTTTGTCTTGCCGCAGTTGCAGCCTTAACTAAGTATAACTCTCAGGAAACTGATAACAAATTTCTTGCATCAGAGGCAAGTCATATTGAGATGAAATTGTGCGGAAATTCATCAGGCTTTCAAGACCAATATGCTTCTGCTTTGGGTGGTTTAGCTGTGAATACTTTTAGCGCGAACGGTTTGCATGCAACGCAAGATTTAATTAGCGAAGGATTAGTCGCGGGCGATATTTTGGAATGGTTGAATGGTCATATTGTATTTGTCCGAGTGGATGGTGCTAGAGATAGTAATTCAATACTTAAAACGATTGATTATAAGAATTCTAAAATTGTTAGTTTACAAAGAGAAATAGCAGAGATGGTGGATGAATTTACTGAAGCCTTGATCAAAAAGGATTTCCTCCTTATGGGAGATTTAATGGACCGCAATTGGAAATTGAAGAAGACGATCAGCCCGCAAACTACTAGCCATGACATCGATGCGCTTTATATTAAAGGAAAAGGCTGTGGTGCCCTTGGAGGAAAACTATTAGGCGCAGGAGGCTCTGGCTACCTACTATTTATTGTGACTAATTCCGAGGATTTCTTGGTTACAATGAATCTACAAGATTCTGGAATTAGAATTACTGGAGAAAAATTGGAAATATTGGAGGTATAGAGATGTATTCACAATACCGATCAATTCTTCAGAAAGTGATAGCTGAGATGGATACTTCGAATTTTGATCTTGCGCTTGAGATGATTGTTCAAGCATTGAGTTCTCAAACAGCCATATACATATTTGGAAATGGTGGAAGTTCTGCTAATGCTTCGCACTTTGTGGTTGATTGGCGTAAGGGGGTTAGCGAAAAATTAGGATTTTACCCAAAGGTTTATTCTCTGACTGACAATGTACCTCTGTTAACGGCAATTGCGAATGACATAGACTATAATGTTGTATTCGCAGAGCAATTACGAAATATTGGGAAGCCTAAGGACATAGCGCTTGCTATAAGTGGGAGTGGGAATAGCCAAAACATTATTAATGGAATAAAGATGGCTAATTCCCTAGAAATGCAAACTATCAGTTTAACTGGATTTAATGGTGGCCAAGTTGGAAAACTTTCTAAATTAAATTGTTTAGTTGATTCCACAAACATCAGAGTTGTTGAGGATATACATGCCTCATTTGGACACTCCGTTGTTGAAGCAGTAGTTAGTGAGTTTTGAATACTACAAATATTAGGGCAAAAAATCCTAAAAAACGCGAATCAATTAAACAACAGTAATATATGGTGTCTATCTAAGCATTATCAAACATTTTTTAATTATTTTTTTTAGTAAAGTTAAGGTCTCTAGAACCGTCGGCCAATAAAACTGACCTATATATCTGCTCCCAAATTTCGAATTTAAATATGCGATTTTTTCAGTCTTGGATTGAGCCTCTGAGAAACTAATCCGATTCTTTGATGCCTCTACGCCTAAATTCAAAAGAAGATTTTCCCATTCAGCAGAAATTTTCTCGAAATCGAAATCACTTTTTATAAAATCTAAACAATTCTTTGAAAGAGCATTACGAGTTTCTGTGTTTTCCATTAAAAAACTTATAATTTCAGGCATCTCTTTGTAGTTATCAAACAAAATGCCAGTTTTTCCATGAAGAACAGTGTCTATTAATCCATACTTACGAGCAGAAATAACGGGAATTGCCAATGCTTGAAAATCTAGTGCCGCAGCCGGACAATTTTCAGTATTTCCACTTGGATTGACAATACCCAGGTATGAGTTGGCAATTGTCAGAGTTTTATCTTCCGCACTTATTTTTCCTAAGAAATCAACAAAAGAAGAGGACTCTCCTAGACTCTCCATGAATTCCTCTTCATATTCACTTGCGGCGATGCCATGCTTACCCAATTTTGCATTAGCATCATAAAGTGCGCCACTTCCAATTACTTTAAGCCGTAAACTTGGATTTTGTTGATGTATTTCTGGCCAAACTTTTGCAAGTAGGTGAAATCCCTTCTGAGGAACCATCGACCCTAGGTAAGTAACATATCTGAAAGCATTGTTTCCTTTAAAGCCATTATTCGGAATGTACTGGCCATTTTTAATAACTATTGTCTTGTCTGCAATCGGATTATCAATCCAACCCATTAGCTGTCTCTTTCCTAGAGCTACAACCTTCTTCACGGCCTTAGAACGTGCAAGTTTTCGTAAAGTATCCTGTGACGGGGTTACATGTGTCCATGCAATAAGTTCGGTATCAGTTGATCTGATTAGACTCTCGAATCGAGGGTCTAGAGAAATTGTGGGCCTAAAAACCAGCACAGCTTTAATAGACTCCACAAATCTAACAGCATCAACAAGTGAGTCTTGATGCGAGAACACAATACCCTCTGGAACCTGGAGGTTAAACGGAGCAATAAGCCCAACGTCAAGGGTATTTTTCCTTGATAGTTCTAGCGCAAGACAAAGTGTTGCGTACTGTGTACCACCAATACCGGGATTACCCTCTTGTAACAGTTCAAAATTGATGTCAACTGGACTGTTTAGTTCAACGTAGAAATAAACTGACTGTGACATGACTCCCCTAAGATTTTTCGGCTAGCCATAAATTAACTAAACGAATTTCAACTCTCAAAGATTACCTCAAAATTGTCTCCTTTGGGAACAGTACGTAATTGAGGATTCTTGTTAAGGTTAGCTCATGAAAATAGCGATGTTTACTCGTGAAATTGATGGCGTAATGGGGGGGATGGAGAAACAGATTCTGAAAATAGCCCATGGCCTAAGCAGTTTTGGTCATGAGGTAACCATTTATTCACTAGATAAAAACCCACCACAAATTTTTTTTAAAAATGTATTTACAGAAATTAAGTTTAGTAATTTGGTTACAGGTGATCCTAAAATTAAAGCTAAATTCTTACAGCGCGTTCAAAGGCAGGGGCTGGTTTATAGTGAATTGAAAATTTTTCAGCCCGATGTTGCAATAAGTTTCATGTTTGGAGCATTTCTTTATTCGAGGCTTCCCACATTCTTGTTAAGAATTCCACTAGTTCTGGCAGAGAGAAATTCGCCGGATATTTATCGATTAACTAGCGTTAAGAAAATCAGGTATCTGA
>Ga0209550_10005255_pt1 | contig 12155 bp, 9 predicted proteins | sample LauGreSuBDMM15SN_2_FD_187567 | JGI IMG/M metagenome (GOLD analysis project Ga0209550, IMG submission 187567) | Freshwater lake microbial communities from Lake Michigan, USA - Su13.BD.MM15.SN (SPAdes) (version 5) | ecosystem: Environmental > Aquatic > Freshwater > Lake | place: Lake Michigan, USA... | reverse complement strand
CTGCACCAGGACCACCAGGGCCGCCGTCAGGACGACCGGCACCAGGTGCACCGAAACTTCGACTTGGGCCACCTGGGCGACCAGCGCCCGGACCACCGCTTGGACGACCTGCACCAGGAGCGCTTGGGCGCATAGGGCCACCGGTTCCAACTGGGCCGCGGCCGAGGGCACTTGCGGGAAGACGGCCAGTACGTGCGCCCGCACCGCCACTTGGACGACCAGCGCCAGGGCCAACTGGGCGTGGGCCCATTGGCGGACGACCAGTTACTGGGCCACTTGGGCGAGCACTGCCTGGTGGCGGAGGAATTGGGCGGCCACTCCCTGGAGGCGGCGGAATTGGACGACCGCTTGGTGCAGTGCGCGGTGTCGACGGTGCTGCAGTTGTTGCAGCAGTCGGTGCCGTTGGCGTTGAGGTAATTGCTGCAGGAGCAACTGGTGCAGCGGGCTCGACCGGCGCAGCAGGAGCAACAGGTGCGACAGGCGCAACGGGTGCAGCTGGACGCATTGCGGCGGGCTTCGCAACTGGTGCGGCGCTCGTAATTGGACGAGCAGATGAAATCACGGGCGCGGAAACTATTGGCGCAACGGGCGCTGCCGGTTCGACAACCGGAGTGTGCGCAACTTCTTTGGATGCATCCACAGCTTCATCGGTTGATGTTATTTTCGCTGCAGCTTTTTTGGCAGGTGCTTTCTTAGCAACTGCTTTTTTTGCGGCCTTTTTTACAGGCTTTTCTTCACCGTCTTCAGTTTTTTTCGGAGCAGCTTTCTTCGCCGCCTTTTTAACTGGCTTGGGCTCGTCTGGCTGCTTTTCGCGTACAAGACCTTCGCGTTCTGCTTTCGATCGAACGCGGTCGGCTTGTTGTTCAATGATCGTGGACGACTGAGTTTTTACACCAATGCCGAGCTTGCCGCACAAATCAAGGGTCTCTTGATTGGACATGCCGAGCTCTTTGGCAAGCTCATGAACGCGCAGGATCTTGGCCAAGTGTTACGCCTCTGATTCGTTCGGGGCGGTCTCGCCTGTTTCGCTTGCACTTGCCCACTGCTCTTGACTGACGACTGAACCGTCGGCTGCATGCCACTCCATTGCGCCAGTGGCTTCGTTAGTTACCCATTCGCCTTCGGCATAATTTGCTGCAGGGGCCGACTCAGTCACTGGTGCTACATAACCGCCAGCTGCTTCTTCTGCGGCCTGAGTTTCGCTTTTTACGTCGAGACGAACACCGGTGAGGCGTGCGGCCAAGTTGGCGTTGACTCCCATCTTGCCAATGGCAAGCGACAACTGGAAGTCGGGAACGATGACGTCAGCCTGAGTTCCATCTTCGCTGAGGCGAACGTCGGTGACTTTTGCAGGAGACATTGCTTTGGAGATGAAATCGCGAGTGTCGTCGCTGAATGGAATGATGTCCACCTTCTCGCCACGCAATTCGGTAACCACCATGCGCACGCGACCACCACGAGCACCTACGCAGGCGCCCACTGGGTCGACGTTGTGGTCGTTGGACCAAACCGCAATCTTGGTGCGCTGACCCGGTTCACGCGAGCAGGCTTTGATTTCGACGACGCCGTCGGCGATTTCAGGCACTTCAAGCTCGAACAAACGCTTGATCAGACCAGGATGCGTGCGGCTGACCACGATCTGTGGGCCCTTAGGTGTCTTGCGCACTTCAACGATGTATGCCTTGAGACGAGCATTGGGCTCGCGCACTTCGCCTTGCACTTGTTCGGCCTGTGGCAGCAATGCCTCGACACGACCGAGGTCGAGCAAGGTGTACTTGGTGTCTGTCTTTTGCACGATGCCAGAAACAATGTCGCCTTCGCGGTTTGCATACTCCTCGAACTTGCGATCTCGTTCTACTTCGCGAATGCGTTGGCTCATCACTTGGCGGAAAGTCTGCGCAGCAATGCGACCCAACTCGTCCTTCTTTGGCGTGTCGTCGCGCTCGTTGATCCAGTTGCCGTCGTCATCGACGTCGTACGCCGTGAACGTGATGTCCATGTTCTCGGGGTTGATGCCGACGATTACTTCCTCGGCTGCGCCCTGACGCTTTTTGTATGCGGTTGCCAATGCTTCCACCAGCACTTGGAGTAGCGAATCTACGGAGATGCCACGATCTCCTGCCAACATGCGGATTGCTTCTGTCATGTCAAGGTTGCTCATAATGCATCGACCTCCATCTCGGTATCGGTGTCATCGTCGTCGGACTCTTCGTTCGTCGGACGTGATGTTGATTTCTTCGACTTTGTTGCCGCACCTGTCGAACCAGGCTTTGGCGTTGGACCCCATTGAAAAACTGTTTTTGCTCGCTCGACAATGGAAAGAGGAATGGTTACTTCGGTCATTGCGTTGTCGGCAAGACGGACCACGATGGTGTCTTGCGAAGCCGAGACCAAGTCGCCTTGAATGCGGCGCTGGCCATCGAGTGCCGAGGACAAGCGAACGGCGATGGTTTTGCCGACCTCGCGCACAAAATGACGCGGCAAGCGCAATGTGCGCTCGAGACCTGGGCTGGTTACTTCGAGGGTGTAACGACCAGGAATTGGGTCTGAGTGGTCGAATTCGCGCGAGACAAGGCGCGTGATGAGAGCGATGTTTTCGAGGCTGACACCGGTTGGGCCGCCGGGCTGGGTGTCGACAACAATGCGGACGATGCCCCCGGTGTATTCGATGTCGTAGAGGTCGAGGCCGAGGTCGGTCACGATTGGGGCAACGAGAGAGGTCACACGATCGACGACAGGGCTCGTCTGTGACGAGACGCGTGTTACCGACATGTTGGACTTCCTCTCCACGACCCCACTTTGCGGCTAGATTGCCCGCAAAATAAGACCCTATAAAGAACAAAAAGCGTGGGTCGAAACCCACGCCTCCAGTTCGACGAACTTCAAAGGACACGGAAATTATAGCCCCGCGAACTAAGGTTCGCACGTGGTCAATCGCCTCTCAAGCCTGTTCGTACGCACTTTGCGCGACAATCCAGTTGATGCAGAAGTACCTAGCCACCGCCTCTTAGTGCGTGCCGGATACATACGAAGGGCGGCCCCTGGCGGGTACACCTGGTTGCCACTTGGGTGGCGAACGTACCAACATGTCGCCTCAATTATCCGCGACGAGATGGATGCAATGGGCGCCCAAGAGGTGCACTTCCCCGCCATGCTTCCGCGCGAGCCATACGAAGCCACCGGTCGATGGACGGACTACGGGGCAAACCTGTTCCGCCTGCAAGATCGCCGACAAACCGACTTCCTCTTAGCGCCAACGCATGAAGAAATGTTCACGTTGCTCGTGAAGGATTTGTACAGCAGCTACAAAGACTTGCCTGTTTGGCTATATCAAATTCAAAACAAGTTCCGAGACGAAGCGCGCCCACGTGGCGGACTGCTACGAGGACGCGAATTTGCCATGAAAGATTCATATTCCTTCGACATCGACGACGAAGGCCTACAGCGAAGTTACGACGCGCACCGAGATGCATACGTCCGGATTTTTGACCGTCTTGGTTTGCCCTTTGCAATTGTTTCGGCAATGTCCGGAGCAATGGGTGGGTCGGCATCGGAAGAGTTTTTGTTTCCCTGTGACATTGGCGAAGATACGTTTGTGCAATGCACCGCGTGCACGTACTCGGCCAACACCGAAGCAGTGCGTGTTGGTGTAGCAACCGAAGTGAATTTTTCGGCAACACCACTAGCAACGGTTGCTGACACCCCGAATACGCCGACGATTCAAACCCTCGTTGATTTGTTTAATGGACGTAGCGACTTGCAACGCACCGACCGCAAATGGACTGCGAGCGACACGCTAAAAAATGTGATCGTTAATCTGCGCCACCCCGACGGCCGACTGGAGCCACTGGCGATAGGTGTTCCCGGAGACCGCGAAGTGGACATGAAACGCCTCGAAGCGCAAGTGTCACCAGCCGAGGTGGAGGCCTTCGACGAAACGCACTTTGCCGCCAACAAATCGCTTGTCAAGGGATATATCGGACCGGGCGTGTTGGGCTCTGCCCGCGCATCAGGCATTCGCTATCTACTCGACCCTCGCATTGCAATTGGTAGTGCTTGGATCACCGGCGCCGACATTCCAGGCAAGCACACTCTCAACCTTGTTCATGGACGTGATTTCGTCGCAGACGGAACCCTGGATGTTGCGGAAGTCCGCGATGACGACAAGTGTCCGAAATGTGGTTCTGCACTGTCGATTAAGCGCGGAATCGAAATAGGTCACGTTTTTCAACTTGGCCGCAAGTACGCCGATGTTCTTGGCCTACAAGTGCTTGATGCAAACGGCAAGCAGCAAACAGTGACGATGGGTTCATACGGAATTGGCGTGTCGCGCGCGGTTGCGGCAATTGCGGAAGCCACCCACGATGAATTGGGTTTGCGCTGGCCGCGGGCCGTCGCACCATTCGATGTGCATGTTGTGATTGCGGGCAAAGATGACGACGCCATCACCTCAGCAGCGGAAAAACTCTGTGCCGACGTTGAAAAAGCTGGCTTGAAAGCAGTACTCGATGACCGCAAAGGTGTGTCACCTGGTGTGAAGTTCAAAGACGCAGAACTCATTGGCGTACCAACCATTGTCGTTGCTGGACGCGGAGTGGCCACCGGTACGTTCGAATTGCGCGATCGCATTGCAGGCACAACAGCCGAGATTTCAATTGCCGAAGCGGCCGACACAGTGATCGCGCTTCGCCACCAGCAATGAGCGTTCAACTCCTGCGCGGAGTAGTGCAACATTACGAATGGGGCGACCAACAAGCGATCCCCAACTTCTTGCACACCGAAGCCGACGCACGGCCATGGGCCGAATTGTGGTTTGGCACTCATCGCAGCGGCCCGTCCCTGGTGAAGACGCCTTCGGGAAGTCAACCGCTGTCCATCTATGCGGGCGAGTTGTCATTCTTGGTCAAAATCATCGCTGCAGCGAAACCACTCTCGCTGCAAACACACCCAACCGATGAACAAGCTGCTTCTGGATATCAGCAAGAAAGTGAGATCGGTATTTCGCTCGATTCTCCATTACGTATTTACCGAGATTCATCTGCGAAACCAGAGCTGCTCATCGCTCTTACTCCGTTTGAGGCAATATGTGGCTTTCGCCCACTGGACGAAACACTTGAACTCTGCGCACGTTTTGGGTGGACCGAACTTGCCAGTCATCTTCGTGAAGACGGACTTGCCGAATGCGTGCGATGGGCGCTGACCACTGGCCCGCATCAACTACCCATACAACTCCCGGCATGGGCAGGCCGACTTGCAACGATGTACCCGGGTAACGGTGGTGTGCTCGTGGCGTTGCTGATGCATCATGTGAAACTTGCGCCGGGACAAGCACTGTTCCTTGGCGCGGGCAATGCACATGCGTACCTAGGTGGAACAGGGCTTGAAGTAATGTCGGCGTCGGACAATGTGGTGCGCGCAGCATTCACCCGAAAAAATGTGAATGTTGATGAGTTTCTCGCAGTTGCCGCAATCGCACCGATTGGCTCACCAGTTATTGCACCGAGCGAGACAACAACCGGTGTGTGGCAATACCCCGTATCGACACCGCGTTTTGGCGCACAGCGAATTGAAGTAACAGGAACCCACGTGATCAAAGCTACGCATCACGCTGAAATTGTTATCTGCACAAGCGGCGATGCTGGATCGCTCACCCATGGGCAGGCATGCATTCTTCGTGAAGGCGAAACCCTGTCGCTCTCTGGAGAAGCAACGTTGTTTCGTACCTGGGGTACACATTGATCGGAAGGCGATTGGCTGCAGCATGCTGCGCAGTCGCTTTAGTTATTGGCTTTGGGCAGGTTCACGGAAGCAATGCCGCAACAGAAACACGCACCTTGCTCGTATTGGGCGACAGCCTGACGTGGGGTGCGGCCTATAAGGGATTTGGCAATGTAGTGCCGAAACTGAATGCACTCGGCACGTTCGAAAAAGTAATCGTCGACGGCGTTCATGCACGCAATATCAGCGGGCCGGCACGCACCAGCAGAAACGGCGTGAAGACGTACAAGGACTACGTCAAAAAGGGAATAGCACCCGACGCCGTCATCGTTGCTCTCGGCAGCAACGACTTGCAACAATCGCCAAAGGCATCGTTTTACTTGCGCGAAATTCGCGAGTTGCTCAAATTGATCGGCCCGCGCCCTGTTGTCTGGGTCAATGTGTACCGCACCGACTTGCCCATCTACCCCAAGCGCTCGGCCACCTTCAATGAGGCGCTACTTGTTGCAAACTCCGAGTATCCGAACCTGACCATTTTGGATTGGTCTACCGAACTCATCGCAAACCCGAAGTGGCTCGCATTCGACAAGTTGCACCTGCAACCAATTGGCTACCGCGCAAGGGCCACCATGTACGTGCAGGCCGCAAACGAACTGTGGAATATCTTGGTTCCACCTCCAACAACTGTGCCTGAAACAACTGTGGTTGAGACAACCACCACCGTTGCTGGCTAATTGCCCGAAATCGTTTTTCTGATTTCTACGATTTTTTCGTTGGCGTGATTTGCATCATCACCCTTTTCTTGCAGCAGTGCATTGCGATCTTTTGTGGCTTCGCGTTCGGCGAGTGCCGTGTCTACACGGGCAATGGCAGCGTCTACCCCGTGTTCGTTGATGTAGGTAGCCCAGTCCACCAGCGCCTCAACCATTTCTGATTCGGGAACTACTGCGACATTTCGGCCCTTGACAAACAAGTGTCCACGTTTGTTTCCGGCAGCAATGCCCAAATCGGCCTCGCGTGCCTCCCCTGGGCCATTGACAACGCAGCCCATCACTGCAATCTGCAACGGAATCTTTTTGTCGGCAAACGCCAGTTGTGCTCGGTTAGCAACTTCGATGACATCAATCTCGGCTCGACCACAACTTGGGCAAGCGATGAGATCGACATTCTTTCGTTCACGCAGACCGAGCGCTTCCAACAGTTGCCGACCAGCACGTGCTTCTTCCACCGGATCGGCCGTCAGGCTGTAACGAATGGTGTCACCAATGCCTTCAAGCAGCAATGCACCGATACCTGCAGTCGCTTTCAACAAGCCACCCGGAAGTGGGCCGGCCTCAGTGACACCAAGATGCAACGGGTAATCGGTGACTTCGCTGAGTTGACGATAAGCCTCGACCATTAACGGAACGTTGGATGCCTTGACCGAAATCTTGATGAGATCAAAATCAACTTCCTGAAAGTATGCAATCTCTTGCAGCGCAGATTCGACCATTGCTTCTGCAGTGAGACCACCGTGCTTTTCATACAACGCGGGGTCGAGCGAACCGCCGTTTACGCCGATTCGAATGGGCACCTTGCGATCGCGAGCCTCGCTAGCAACAGCCTTAATGTGCTCGGGCCGTCGAATGTTGCCGGGGTTCAGGCGCAAACCATGCACACCAGCTTCCAACGCGGCAAGCGCCATCTTGTACTGGTGATGAATGTCGGCGATGATCGGCACCGGTGACCGCGGAACAATTTGAGCAAGCCCTTCAGCGGCCTCCGCTTCGTTGCAGGTGCACCGAACAATGTCGCAACCAGCTGCCGCTAGGGCATAAATCTGTTGCAGCGTGCCTTCAACATCTGCTGTTTTGGTAATGGTCATCGACTGAACGCTGATCGGCGCCAACCCGCCTACCGGAACCTTGCCAACATGAATCTGTTTGGTTACGCGGCGCTCGAATGTCATGTTTCTAGTGTGCCACTAGCCAAGGGGTTGCGTGATATCTAGGTACAGGCCCGCAAGGAGCAACAACGCCAAGAGGGCGACAACGGATGTGGCGACGGGCACCATCTTGGCCACATCGGCCCGGTACTCCTTGCCGCGTCGCGAGCGCAGACGCTCGTATGTTGCAATTGCTGCGTGACCCCCGTCGAAAGGCAGCAACGGGAACATGTTGAACACGCCAACAAAAATGTTGATGCTGGCAAGCAACATCAAGACGCCCTTCACACCCTCTTGTTTACCCACTTCGCCACCAATCTGGCTAGCACCCACAACAGTGCTTGGTCGGGTCATCGGGTCGGCGTTTGATGAAGTTACGTTGCTGACAATATTCACTGGGTTAAGAACAGTAAACACACCCTTTACCGAATTTGCAGCGTCAACAACCACGTCGGAAGCAGCGAAGCCCAATGACGAGATGAGATTTTGTTGCACGTAATCCATCGACCAACTACCAACTCCAAAGTAGGCAACGTTTTCATCAACTGGGTTTGCTGCAAGTGTTGCTTGCAGCACGACCACTTCGTTATCGCGACGAATTTCTAATTGCACATTTTCGCCTGGGCTGCGCGAGGTAATTGCTTCAACGAGTTGCTCGCGGGTCTTTGTAGCGACACCGTTAAACGAAAGAACGACATCACCCTCTTGAATGCCCGCAGATGCAGCCGGAGAGTCTGCCGCGGGAGGGTACGAGATCTTCACCTCGCCTGTCTGTGCATACCGGCCTGCGGTCGCATAAACGCCGAAGAATAAGACAAATGCAATTGCGGCATGCATCAGAGAACCAGCGGTGATCACCAACAGTCGCTTTGGGTACGACTGCGCCCGATACGCACGTGCCTCATCTGTCGGGTCGCACTCGTCGAGGTTATTCATGCCGACAATGCGCACAAAAGCTCCTAGCGGAAATGCGCGTAGTCCGTACTCGAGTTCGCCGCGCTTTGCGCTCCAGACCCGTGGGCCGAACCCCATATAAAACTGGGTCACTTTCATTCCACACTTTCGTGCTGTTACGAAGTGCCCTACTTCGTGCAAAAAAACCGACACAATGAGGCCAACTACGAACACCAACGTCCAAGGATTAGACACTCCCAGCCAAACAAAAAGACCCACCAGAACAACCGTGCTTAACGCAGTTGTGCTTCGCTTGCTGGAGCCTTCTGGCCGATCGACGGTGTCTCCACCGGCAACAATTTCATCACGAAACTTCTTATAAAAATCGCTCAACGGGCCACTACCTTCTCGGCTGCTCTGCGCGCCGCTCTATCGGCTTCCAATATGTCATCAACAACATGTGCAATTGCCCCGTCGTGATGCTGCAATGTTTCTTCAATTATTGATGGTATTTGCGACCACAACACCCGTCCTGCCAGAAATGCCTCCACTGCTATTTCGTTGGCGGCGCTCAACCATGCTGGCGCAGTGCCACCTAATCGACCCGCCTGATACGCCAAAGACAAACAGCGGAACGTTTCGGTGTCGGGCAATTCGAAATCCAGGCGATGCAGCGTCGACCAATCAATACCGCCGAAAGGAATGCTTGCGCGCTGTGGGTATTCGAGTGCATACGCAATGGGGAGTCGCATGTCGGGCATTGAAAGTTGTGCGATAACCGCACCGTCAGTAAATTCGACCATGGAATGCACTACCGACTGTGGGTGCACAACAACATCGATCTTGTCGTACGCAACACCGAACAATTCGTGTGCCTCAATCACTTCAAGACCCTTATTCATGAGAGTTGACGAATCGATGGTGATCTTTGGGCCCATCGACCACGTTGGATGTTTCAGCGCATCTGCAATGCTCACGTTGCGCAACGATTCGGCACTTCGACCCCTAAATGGTCCGCCACTTGCAGTAAGTAACAATCGTTGTACTTCTTGATGTTGATTACTTGATGAGCGCAGGCATTGATGAATTGCGCAATGCTCGCTGTCAACGGGAACAATGTGCGCGCCAGGCACTGTGCGCAGAGGCTTCACCACTGGGCCGGCAGCGATGAGGCTCTCTTTGTTGGCAAGTGCGAGCCGCTTTCCTGCGGCAAGGGTCGCGAGCGTCACGGGAAGGCCGGCAAAGCCAACAACACCATTAACGACAACATCGGCGTCCTGCACAACGTCCGCGAGGTCGGAGGAAATATGGACACCAGGCAATAAGGCGGCCACTTTGCTGCGGGCCCCTTCATCAGTCACTACAACAACACTCGGTTTCCATCGTTTGGCTTGCTCGACGACCACATCGACGGATGAGCCCACGCCAAGAGCGACCACCTCGAACTTGTCGGGCGACTGAGCAATGACGTCCAGCGTCTGAGTGCCAATAGAGCCCGAGGACCCAGCAATCGCAACGCGTACAGCAACCATCGTGTCAGTCTGTCAGTTGGGCCCGCGCATTGGTATGCACGTGCCTAAACAACTTAATTCCAGGGCTGCAGAACCAAGGCGAGGTAATACACCGCAGGAAGCGTGAATAGCAGGCTGTCGAAACGATCGAGAGCGCCACCGTGGCCGCTGAGTACCGTGCCGAAATCCTTGATGTTCATGTTCCGCTTAAACATCGACTCGGTGAGATCTCCGAGTGGAGCCATGATGCAAATCACAAGTGCGATTGCGATCCAATCGGTGAAGCTATTCCAAGTGCTGCTTTGCAGACCGACCAGGATGACGATTGCAAAGGTTCCGATTGCGCCGCCAATCAATCCTTCAATTGATTTCTGTGGGCTAATCCAATCGCGAAGTGGTGTTCTTCCAACGGCCGTTCCAACGAAGTAAGCGGCAATGTCGTTTGCGATAACACCTGCAACGATGATGAACAATGTGTCGGTACCAACATGTGCAAATGCTTCGCCAGAAGTAGAAAAGCGCAGAATGAGTGCTGCATACGAACCAAGTAGCCCTATCCAGACCAAGGCCAGCATGGTTACCGCGGTGCTTGGAAGCGGTGCCGAGTCGATGCCATCTCCCCCAACAAAGATCACTGCCGAAGCGATGAACGCAAACGCAAACACCAAAGGCAGCGCCGCGTCACCAATCCAATAAGCGCTCAATGGCGCTGAAACACATGCGACAACACCGAGCACTAGCGGAGGTCGATAACCAGCCGCAGTCGCCTGAGTGAAGAATTCGAATGCTGCAAGGCCAATTGCCAGTAACACGATCACCATCACTGCTGCTGGGCGCCAAATCAGCGCGCCGATAAACGCAGCGCCGAGCAATGCACCAACCGCAGTTGCAGTTGGCAGATCGCGTCCACCACCACCGCGAGATTCGGGACGTGATAGCGAACCTGTGCCCGATGTGCGATCGGCACGCGGATCACGAACTTGGCCTGGACGGTAAGCACGGGTCACTTGCTCTGGGCGTGACGCACTCTGCCGAGGACGTGGCTGCGTTGACGAAGCGTCACGCGAAGTAACGGGGCGGCGTCGTTCGTCGGTTGGGTCGGTTCCAATCACGATGCGTCCTTCGCGACGCGGTCGGGAAACAGGCGGCGGTGTACCCGGATCGAATTTGCGTGAACCGCCGGTGAGATCGATCGACGGACGCTTCGTGCCAGTAGACGCAGTTGGTTCTGGTTCGTTGTATGCAGACCAAACGTCGGTTTCATCATTGGACGCTTCGCGATCGGCCTTCATGAATCTTGGGATTTCGCCAGTTGGTGGCTCGGTCCAATGAGGTAACTGCTCGGTCTCGTTGCCGCCGAACGAAAGTGCAGGGCCGCTGTCGTCTTGTTCGGCAAAACGCACCAAACCAAACTCGTCGCCAAAATCAATTGTGGGGTCTTGCCCACTGGTGTCATCACGCCCACGCCTGTTGTCGTCGCTCATGGCAATTCTCCTTATACCTCTAGTAGTTCTTGCTCTTTGCGGGTAAACGCCTTGTCGATTTGCTCCACACTTTCGTGGGTCATCTTCTCAAGTTCTTTTTCTGCGCGCTCAAGATCATCTTTAGAAATATCTCCAGCTTTCTCTGCGGTCTCAAGTACCTTGCGCGCATCGCGGCGAACGTTGCGCAATGCAATGCGTCCATCTTCCGCCATGTTCTTCACAACTTTCACGTATTCTTTGCGGCGCTCTTCTGTCAGCATCGGAAACGAGAGCCGAATGACGACACCATCGTTACCTGGCGTAACGCCCAAGTCGCTTCCCTGAATTGCCTTTTCGATTGCGCCAATCGCACCACGGTCGTGCGGCTTGATAATCAACATTCTTGCTTCGGGAACCTGGAACGTGGCGAGTTGCTGCAAGGGAACCACTGACCCGTAGTAATCGACGGGCAATTTGTCTACCAACGAGGAATTAGCCCGACCGGTGCGAACACCAAGGAACTGACCCTGAACATGCTCTAACGCTTTGGCCATTTTGTCCATGGCCTCTAGCAGGGTCTCTTCAATCACCCAACCAGCGTACCTATTTCGTTGCCCCTGAGTATGGACTTGACGTTTCCACGCT
>Ga0209550_10005254_pt1 | contig 12155 bp, 10 predicted proteins | sample LauGreSuBDMM15SN_2_FD_187567 | JGI IMG/M metagenome (GOLD analysis project Ga0209550, IMG submission 187567) | Freshwater lake microbial communities from Lake Michigan, USA - Su13.BD.MM15.SN (SPAdes) (version 5) | ecosystem: Environmental > Aquatic > Freshwater > Lake | place: Lake Michigan... | reverse complement strand
CGCGCCCGCGACGCAGATGCCGCCTGGCGCCGCATGTCCCGCCATGTGGGCGCCTACGTGGACCGGGCCCACACCGTGGGCGCTGAGCCGGCGGGCTGAGTGCGGCCAGCACCTCTGGTGCTTTTGCTTTGGACCATGAACCGCTGAAGCACGCCCCAGGGCGGGCCGCCAGGGCTTCTGCAAGGAGTGTGCTTGGCGAGTGTCATATTTTTTGGACAGTTGCATCAGGGAAAATCCTTATAAATGGTCTGACCAAATGCATGTTCGGCCAAATAAGATGGCTGCCAGACCATCCCTGGCCCCATGCTGAACCTCTCCACCCTCGACATTCCCAAAGCCGCCGACGTGCTGGCTGAGGTCTTGCGCGAGCAAATCTTGGACGGGCAATTGGGCGAGGGCAGCACCTTGCCCAGCGAGCGCGCCCTGGCCGAGCAGTCTGGCCTGTCGCGCGCCACGGTGCGCGAGGCCTTGCTGATTTTGGAGCTCGACGGCCTGGTGCTCACACGCACCGGCCGCAAGGGCGGCACCGAGGTGGTGCGCCCGCGCAGCGAGCAGGTGCAGCGCTCCATTCGCACCTTTATTCGCGGGCAGGGCGTGCGTTTTGAGTCGGTGCTGCAAGCGCGCGAGGCCATTGAGCCGCAGTCGGCCCGCCTGGCCGCCTTGCACCACACGCCCGAGGACTGGGCGCGGCTGAGCCAGTGCCACCAAGCCATTCAAGACCACATCGACGACGTGCCGTCTTTTTTGCAGGCCAACCTGGACTGGCATGTCAGCCTGGTGCAGGCCAGCCACAACGAATTGCTGATAGCTTTTACCCAGGCCATTGCCCAAGTGGTCTACAAGGCCACCGATTTGCGCGGTTTTAACTCGCCAGAGATACGGCAGGCGGTGGTGCAAGCGCACCAAAAAGTCATGGACGCCGTGGGCCAGCGCGACGCCGACGCCGCCTGGCGCCGCATGGGCCGCCATGTGGGCGCCTACCAGCAGGCCGTAGAGCAGCGCAACAAAGACAGCAGGCTGCCGCTGGTGTCATCCCCCCTGGCTGCCAGCTGAGCGGCCCGATTTTTAAAAGGACTACCCCATGAAACTTGCCCACTGGACCCTCTGGCTTGGCGCCTGCTTGATGGGCCATGCGGCGCTGGCCCAGACCGCGGAGCCTGCTTTTCCCAGCCGCCCTGTCAAGATCGTGGTGCCCTTTGGCGCGGGCAGCGGCACAGACACCGCCACCCGTTTGCTGGCCCAGCGCCTGGAGGCGGCCTTCAAGCAAAGCGTGGTGGTTGAAAACCGCCCCGGCGCCAACGGCTCCATTGCCAGCGTGGCCGTGGCCCGCTCGGCGCCCGATGGTTTGACCCTGCTCATGGGCACCAACTCCACCCATGGCGCCAACCCCGGGCTGGTAGCCAAGCTGGGCTACGACCCGGTCAAAGACTTTGTGCCCGTGGGCATGGTGGCGACTTTTTCGAGCTTTTTGGTGGTCCACCCTTCGGTGCCCGCCCGCACCCCGGCTGAATTGCTGGCCTACGCCCGCGCCAACCCCAAAACCCTGAGCTTTGCCGCCGGCAACACCTCCAGCCTGATGATGGGCGAGATGTTCTCTCGCCGGGCTGATGCCGACATGCTGCGCGTGCCCTACCAAAGCAACCCGCTGGGCCTGACGGACGTGATCGCTGGCCGCGTGCAGGTCATGTTCCCGGACATTTCCTCCAGCATCGCGCACGTCAAGTCTGGCGCGGTGCGGGCTTTGGGCGTGGTCAGCCTGGGCGGGCGCAACTCCCAAGCGCCCGACATTCCCACCCTGGCCGAAGCGGGCGTGGCCGACTTCAATTTTGTGGGCTGGATAGGCTTGTTTGCCCCGGCTGGCACGCCTGAGCCCGTGGTCAAGCGCATTGCCGAAGAACTCGAGCGCGTGGTCAAAAGCGCCGAAATGGCCCAGCGCCTGCCGCAGATTGGTGCCGATGTGAATTGGATGGGTCCGGCCCAGTTCCAGCCCTTTGTGCGCAGCGAGGTCGAGCGCCTGCCGCGCCTGCTGGCCACCATGGGCGTGCAGCCGCAGTAAAGCATCGCTCACCCCATGCCCTTGCACCCGCTCATTGCCGCTGACTTGGCCGCCGCCACGGCTGCGGCCGTCACGCCCTACCACCGCTTGCCGGTGCACCAGGCGCGCGCGCAAATGAAAAAAGCCTACGCCGGCCAAACGCCTTTGCCGCTGGCCGAGGTGCGCAACTTCAGCGTGCCCGGGCCCGACGGAGAGTTGCCTGTGCGCTTTTACAAAGACGCCCCGCCCCAGCAGCGCGTGCCGCTGGTGGTGTTTTTCCATGGCAGCGGCTTTTGCGCCTTGGATCTGGACACGCACGACGAAATTTGCCGCCGCATCGTTCTGGCCTCGGGCTGCGCGGTGGCCTCGGTCGATTACCGGTTGGCACCCGAGCATCCGTTTCCGGCCGGCCCGAATGACGCGCTGGCCGCCACCTGTGAGCTGGCCGCCATGCACCACGAGTTGGGCACGCAAGCCGGGGCGCTGGCCCTGGCGGGCGACAGTGCAGGCGCGTGCCTGGCTGCCGTCACGGCGCTGCGCCTGCGCGACCAAGGCGGCTCCAGCGCGCAAGCACTGCTCATGTGGTACCCGGTGACCGACCACCCCAGCACCGGCTGGCCCTCGTACGAGCGCCTGGCCACAGGTTACGGCCTGAGCGCCGAGGGCATGCGCTGGTTTTGGTCGCATTACTTGCAGGACCCGGCCCAGGCGGCCCACCCCCACGCCAGCCCGCTGCGCGCGCCCAGCCTGGAGGGCCTGCCGGCCACCTGGCTGATGACGGCCGAGTACGACCCGCTGCACGACGAGGGCGCAGCCTTTGCCGAGCGCTTGGAGCGCTCTGGCGTGCCCACGCAGCTGCACTGCGCGCAGGGCTTGAACCACGGCTTTCTCAAGCACGCGGGCCGCATACCCACCGCCCAGGCGGGGCTGGCCCAGGGCTGCGACTGGTTGCGAGCACTTTTTTCAAACGCCTCGGCCCCGGCCTTGGCGCCCACACCCCCATTGAATTCAACCAGGCCAAGCGCCTGACGCCCCAGGAGAAGCACCCCATGGCAGGAACCGTAGGCATAGACGTTGGTGGCACCTTCACCGACCTGTATTTTTCAGGCAGTGATGGCCGGCCGCACCAAATCTTGAAGGTGCCTTCCACCCCGCACGACCCCTCGGTTGGCCTGCTCGCCGCCTTGCACGCGGCGGGCCTGTCGCCAGACGAGTTAGACGCCATCATCCACGGCACCACCATTGCCACCAACGCCGTCATTGAGCGGCGCGGCGCGCGCTGTGCGCTGATCACCACGCGGGGGTTTCGCGACATCTTGGAGCTGGGCCGCCGCGACCGCCCCACCATGTACGGCCTGGAAGGCGCGCACGAGCCGCTGGTGCCGCGCGAGCTGCGCTTTGAGGTCGACGAGCGCATGGACTTTGAGGGCCAGGTGCTGACCCCGCTGGACGAGGCGGGCTTGCACGCCGTGGCCCAGGAGCTGCAGGCGCGCGGCGCGGAGTCGGTGGTGATTTCTTTCATGCACGCCTACGCCAACACCGCCCACGAAGACCGGGCGCGCCAGATTCTGGCCGATTTCAACCCCGCCTGGGAGCTGGTGACCGCCACCTCCGTGGTGCGCGAGTACTACGAGTTTGAGCGCACCAGCACGGCGGTGGTGCAAGGCTTTTTGCAGCCCCTGGTGGCCCGTTACGCCAAGAACTTGGCGACCAAGCTCAAAGACTGGGGCTACGAGCGCGAGGTCGCCATCATGCAGTCCAACGGCGGCGTGGCCCCGCTGCGCCAGCTCGGCCAGCGCTCGGCCTACATCGTGCGATCAGGCCCGGCGGCCGGCGTGACGGCGGCGGCGTTGATTGCCGCCGAGTCGGGTTTCAGCCATGTCATCACCGGCGACATGGGCGGCACCAGCTTTGACGTGGCCGTCATCATCCACGGCAAGCCCGAGGTGGCCGAGCTCACCAACCTGGACTTTCGCATCCCGCTGCGCCTGCCCATGATCGACGTGCACACCATAGGCGCGGGCGGTGGCTCCATTGCTTACCTGGACAGAGGCGGCATGCTGCAAGTGGGGCCGCGCAGCGCTGGCGCCGTGCCCGGCCCGGTGGCCTATCGCCGGGGCGGCACCGAGCCCACCGTCACCGACGCCAATGTGGTGCTGGGCCGCATCAACCCCGAAAGCCGCATGAACGGCGACGGCAAGCAGCTCGACGTGGATGGCGCGCGCCACGCTGTGGCCGGTTTGGGCCAGAAAATGGGCTTGGGGCTGGAAGAGACGGCAGAAGCCATGTTGGCCGTGGTCAACCAACGCATGGCCGGGCGCATGCGCCTGATGTCGATTGAGCGTGGCCTGGACCCGCGCGACTTTGCACTGGTGGCTTTTGGCGGCGCTGGCCCTATGCATGGCGGCGCGCTCATCCGCGAGGTGGGCGTGAGCACCATGCTGGTGCCGCAGTACCCCGGCGTGCTTTGCGCCCTGGGTTGTGCCTACGCCGACCTGCGCTACGACATTTCGCAAACCGTTGAAAAGCGCCTGGACGCGATCGACATGCAAGAGCTGGCCGCAGTGTTTGAGCGCCAGCGTGCCCAGGCCCACACCCAGGTGCAAGACAGCCAGGTCCCAGTGGACGCGGTGGTGATTTCGCACGCCGCCGACATGGCTTACGCCGGTCAAATTCACGCCCTGCGCGTGCCCGTGCAGCCCGGTATGGGCCGCACCGAGCTGGAGCAGGCTTTTTTAGACGTTTACCGCAACCAGTTTGGCAACACCCTCAAAGAGATTGCGGTGGTGCTGGTCAACCTGCGCACCGTGGCCGTGGGCAGCCGCAGTACCGCCGCCAGCGCCCGGCCCGCTGTGCCGCCCTCCAAGGCCACGCCGCAGCCCATTGGCAGGCGGCCTGTGCACTTTGGGCGCTGGCACGATACCCCGGTCTACCAGCGCGAGGACTTGTTGCCCGGCATGGCCTTTGAGGGGCCGGCCATCATTGAGCAATCCGACACCACCACCGTGGTCGAGCCCGACATGGCCCTGGTGGTCGACGCCCACAGCAATCTTTTAGTGAAGGTGAAATAAATGGACGCAGTGACCCTGGCCGTGGTGCGCGGCAGCTTGGAGCAAATCGCCGACGAGATGGACCTGCAGCTCATCCATTCGGCGATTTCGCCCATCATTTCTGAAACCAACGACTGCGCCAACGGCATTTTTCACCCCACCACGGGCGAGACCATTGCCCAGGGGCGCTACGGCCTGCCGGTGTTCTTGGCTTATATGCAGTTCGCGGTGCAGCACGTCATTGGCCTGGCCAAGGCGCAAGGCGGCTTCAAGCCCGGCGACGTGTGGATCATGAATGACACCTACGTGGGCGGCAGCCATCTGCAAGACGTGCAGCTGGTGGCGCCCATTTTTGCCGACGGTGAGCTCTTTGCGGTGCTGGCCACCACCGGCCACTGGATGGACATAGGCGGCAACGTGCCCGGCGGCTGGGGCCCCAAGGCCACCGAAATCCACCAAGAAGGCATCGTGATTCCCCCGGTCAAGCTCTATGAAGAAGGTCGGCTCAACGAGGCCCTGCTGGCCATGTTCAAGGCCAATGTGCGGCTGCCCAAAGAAATTGCCGGCGACCTCTCGGCCATGGTCAATGTGTTCACCGTGGGCCACCGCGGCATAGAGGCCCTGGTCACGCGCTACGGCCGCGCCACGCTCAGCGATTGCCTCAATGAAATGATTGCGTACTCCGAGCGCCAGATGCGCTCCTACATTGCGGACATCCCCGACGGCACCTACCGCTGCGAGGACTTTTTGGACAACGACGGCATCAACGACGTGCCGGTCCCGGTCAAGCTCGCCATCACCGTCAAGGGCGATGAAATGCACTTTGACTTCACAGGCACCGGGCCCAGCACCACCGGGCCCATGAACATGTCGCGCAACACCACGCTGTCCTCGTGCTACGTGGCCATCAAGCATATTTTTCCTGACGTGCCGGTCAATGGCGGCACTTTCCGCCCCATCAGCTTCACCCTGCCGCCGCGCACGCTCTTGTCGGCCGAGTACCCCACGGCCTGCGGCGGCTACTTAGAACCCATGGGCCGCGCCATTGACGTGACCTTTGGGGCTCTCGCCCAGGCCATTCCAGACAAAGCGCCAGCGGCCTTTTTTGGCACCATTGGGGTCACCGCCATCAGCGGTACGCATCCCCGCACGGGCAACTTTTATGTGGGCGTCTTCCCCTACCCGGGCGGCTATGGCGCGAGCAAAGCCAGCGACGGTTTGATCAACGGCACGCCACCGCAGTCCATGGCCAACTTCATGTCGCTGGAAATGTCCGAGCACCGCTTTCCCATTCGCTTTAACAGCTACAGCGTGCGGGATGACTCGGGCGGCGCCGGCTGGCACCGCGGCGGCTGCGGCACCAGCTACAGCTTTTCCACTTGGAGCGAGTGCCTGGTCACGGTGCTGGGCGACCGTGCCGACCACGCGCCCTTTGGCGTGTTGGGCGGCGGCCCAGCCCTGGCCAATGTGGTCGAGTTTGTCACCGACGGCCAAACCTGGACGCCCCAGATGCGCAGCAAAGAAGACAAGCGCGCCCTTCATGCCGGCGACACCTTGCGTGCCAACTCGCCAGGCGGTGGCGGCTACGGCAATCCCTTAGAGCGCGAGCTTGACGCGGTGGAGCGCGACCTCAACGCCGCCTACATCAGCCGCGCCACCGCCGAGCAGGTCTACGGCGTGGTGATTGCCAGCGAAAGCCAGCCTTTTGCGGGCACGCCGGTCTTCGCCCTGGACCGCGCGGCTTCCGAGCAGCGGCGCAAACAGCTGATGACTCAGACGGCGGCGGCTTGAGCCTGCCTGGATCCGACATGCCCGGCTTCGCATCTCTTAGGAATTCCTCCCTCCCCCTCTGGGGGAGGGCCGGGGTGGGGGCATCGCGTGCCTCGGACCATGGCCTCACGCGTGCCCCTCACCCCAGCCCTCTCCCCAAAGAGGCGAGGGAGCCGAATTCCTCACATTCCAAGTAAATAAACAGGACATCCATGACACACGACAGCACAGGCAGCTGGGAGCTGCCCGAAGAGCACCGCATGTTGCGCGACACCATTCGCCGCTTCATGAAAGAAGAGGTCAAGCCGGTTGAAGACACCCTGGAGCACGACGCCTACGAGCCCGCCCCCGCGCAGCTGGCGGCCTTGCAGCAAAAAGCCAAAGACTTAGGTCTGTGGTTGTTTGAGACGCCGGCCGAGCACGGCGGGCCGGGGCTGAACCTGCTGGGCCAGTGCGTGGCCGCCGAAGAAACCGCCAAGTGCCGCATGGGCGCCTACATTGCCGGCTGCGGCGCCTTTGGCTTTGACCCACCGGTGGTGATCTGGAAAGGAACAGAGCACCAGCAGCGCTTTGCCCGTGATGACGTGGCCCACGGCACCAAGGCTTTTGTGGCGATCAGCGAGCCTTCGGGCGGCTCAGACCCGGGTCGGGCCATTCAAACGCGGGCCGAGCGCAAAAGCGACCGCTACGTCATCAACGGCACCAAGATCTGGATCTCTGGCGCAGGCTTGGCCAAGTGGGGCATTGTGTTTGCAAGGGTGGGTGACAACAAAGGTCGGGGCGGCATCACCAGCTTTGTGGTGGACAAAAGCAAGCCTGGCATCAGCCTGTCCAAGATCCCGGTGATCCGCTCTTACGCGCCTTACGAGGTGCACTTTGACAACTACGAAGTGCCCATGGAAGACCGCCTGGGCGAAGAAGGCCAGGGCTTCAAATTGGCCGAGGAGTGGCTGGTGCACGCCCGCCCACCTTACGCTGCCGCCACCATTGGCATTGCCCAGGCTGCGCTGGAAATTGCCATTGACTGGGCCAACCAGCGCCAAACCTTTGGCAGCTATCTGGCCGACAAGCAAGCCATTCAATGGATGATTGCCGACTCTGAAATCGAGCTGCGCGCCGCCCGCCTTTTGGTCTACCAGGCCGCTTGGAACGCCGACATGGGCCGCGACATCAAGGTCGACGCCTCCATTGCCAAGGTCTACGGCACCGAGGTGGCCGGCCGTGTGGTGGACCGCTGTATACAGATTTTGGGCGGCATGGGCGTGGCCCAAGAGCTGCCGCTGGAGCGCTGGTACCGCGAGATGCGCATCAAGCGCATTGGCGAAGGCCCCTCCGAGGTCCACCGCATGGTGGTGGCGCGCGACATGCTCGGCACCAAGCGCCAGGCTTAAATTCAAGAAAGAGCACCCATGTCCATCGATGTGACTGTTTCTGACGAGGGCATTGCCCTCATCACCATCAACCGCCCTGAGCGCCTGAACGCCATGGACGCCGAGCACTACCAAGCCTTGTCGCAGGCCTGGATGCGGGTGCGAGATGACGCGGCCATCCGCGTGGCCATTGTCACGGGCGCGGGTGAAAAATCCTTCACCACGGGCGCCGACATCAAGAGCTTCATCACCGCGCCCACCGCCATGTCCGAGATGTGGCTGACCCAGGCCGACCAGTTGCTCAACCGCGGCCTGGAGGTGTGGAAGCCCGTCATCAGCGCCATCAACGGCTACTGTTTAGGGGGCGGCATCACCTTGATGCTGGCCACCGACATCCGTATTGCGGCCAGCCACGCCAGCTTTAACTTGGCTGAGGTCAAGCGCGGCATGATCGCGGGCAACGGCGGCACCCAGCGGCTCTTGAGCCAAGTGCCCTACGCCATTGGCATGGAGATTTTGCTCACCGGCGACACCTTCAACGCCGCCACCGCCGAGCGCTGGGGCTTGGTCAACAAGGTGGTGCCGCCCGATCAACTCATGGCCACGGCCATGGACTACGCCAAGCGCATTGCCGCCAACGCGCCGCTGGCCGTGCAAGCGGCCAAAGAGCTGGCCATTCGCAGCCGCGACCTGGACCTGCAAACCGGTTTGCGCTTGGAGCGCCTGATAGGCCGCATGCTGCAAAACACCGACGACGTGGCCGAGGGCGCGCGCGCTTTTGCTGAAAAGCGCGCCCCCCAATTCAAGGGGCAATGACATGAGCCGAGCGCTGCCCCTGGAAGGCCTTACCGTTGTGGACCTGGGCCAAATCTACAACGGCCCCTACTGCACCTTCATGTTGGCCATGGCCGGTGCGCGGGTCATCAAAATCGAGGCCAAAGGCGGCGAGCACCTCAGAAGGCGCAGCGTGGTGGGCGGCGCAGCCCTGCCTTTTGCCATGCTCAACAGCAACAAAACCTTTGCCACGCTCAACCTCAAAAGCGAGCGCGGCCGCGAGCTGCTCAAAACCATGGTCCAACGCGCCGACGTGGTGGTGGAGAACTTTGCCCCCGGCGCCATGGACAGGCTGGGCCTGGGCTACGAGGCGCTCAGCCAAGTCAACCCCCGGCTGGTGTATGGCGCAGGTTCAGGCTATGGGCGGAGCGGCCCCAACCGCAACTACCCGGCCATGGACCTCACGGTGCAAGCCATGGCCGGCATCATGAGCGTGACGGGTTTTCCTGACCGCCCGCCTGTCAAAGCCGGGCCCGCCATGTGCGATTTTTTTGGCGGCACCCACCTTTACGCCGGCATCATGACGGCGCTGTTTGAGCGCGAGCGCACTGGCTTGGGCCGGCTGGTCGAAGTGTCCATGCAAGAGGCCGTGTACGCCTCGCTGTCTTCCAACCTGGGTCTGCACTACGGCTCGGGCGGCACCGCGCCTTCGCGCACGGGCAACCGCCACGGCGGCCTGGCCGAGGCGCCCTACAACGTCTACCCCACCACCGACGGCCACATTGCCATCATTTGCGTGGGCGAGTCGCACTGGAAGTCGCTGCTCAAGGCCATGGGCCGCGAAGATTTGCTCAGCGACGCGCGCTTTGCCGACCTCAAGCTGCGTGTGGAGCACATCGACGAGATTGACGAGCTGGTGGGCGGCTTCACGGCCTTGCACCCCAAGCAAGCGCTGTTTGACCTCTTGATGCAGCACCGCGTGCCCTGCGCGCCCGTGCGCAACTTGGACGAGGTGGTCAACGACGTGCACATGCACGAGCGCGGCGCGCTGCAGTGGGTCGATCACCCCATGTATGGGCGGGTCTGCCTGATGCAGTCGGCCCTGCGCTTTGAAGGCTCTGCGCCGCTGGCCCTCCAACCCAGCGGCGAGCTGGGCCGCGACAACCAAGAGGTCTACGGCCAATGGCTGGGCCTGTCTGACGCTGAACTTCAACAACTCATGGACGAGGAGATCATTTGATGCCACAAGCCGCCGTGATCGCCGGGGTGGGCCACACCGCCTTTGGCAAATTAGAGGGCCGCAGCACGGTCTCGCTGAACATAGAGGCCGCCCGCAAGGCACTGGCCGATGCAGGCATTGAAAAAAGCCAGGTCGATGGCCTGTTTGTGAAGGCGCCCACCTCCAAATTCGAGATGATGTACGCCCAAAAGCTGGCCGAGGCCATGGGCCTGATGCCGCGCATAGGCGGCGTGTACGACCACGGCGGCGCCAGCAACATCAGCATGATCAGCTACGCTGCCCTGGCCATTGAAGCCGGGCAGTGCGACATTGCCTTGGTGTGCTTGGCCGACAACCCGGCCACCGGCTCGCGCCACGCCTATGAAAAATCCTGGGGCGATGACGACGTGTTTGGCTGGTTTGGCGTGCCCTCGGGCTACGCCATGATCGCCCAGCGCCACATGGCCGAATTTGGCACCACTCGCGACCAACTGGGCGCCATCGTCACGGCCTGCCGCAACCACGGCGCGGCCAACCCCCACGCTCAGCTGCGCAAGCCGCTCACGCTGGAGCAGTACCGCCAGTCGCGCCCCATCGTGGCGCCGCTCACCCGCGACGATATTTGTTTGGTTTCTGACGGTGCCGCTGCCGTGGTGGTGATGTCGGCCGAGCGCGCCCGCCAGCTCAAGGTGGCCAAGCCCGTGTCCATTTTGGGTTTTGGCCAGGGCCAAACCTCCTGGGAAGTGGTGCAGCGCCCCACGCTCACCTCCACTGCTGCGGCGGCTTCTGCACACACGGCTTTCAAGATGGCGGGCCTGCAGCCCAAAGACATGGACGTGGCGCAGCTTTACGACTGTTTTTCCATCGTGCCCCTGATGACGCTGGAGGACTACGGTTTTTGCAAAAAAGGCGAGGGCGGCCATTTTGTCGAAGGCGGCCGCGTGGCGCTGGGCGGCGACTTGCCGCTCAACACCGCAGGCGGCTTGCTGTCAGAGACCGGCATGCCGGGCCTGCAGCTGGTCATTGAGGGCGTGCGCCAGATGCGCGGTGAGTCCGTCAACCAGGTCAAGGGCGCGCAAAAGTGCATTGTCAGCAACCAGGGCGGCATCATGCACACGCATTCCACCCTCATCTTGGGCCAGTAAGGAGCACGACCATGAGCGACATTGACTTGCCTCTTCCTCAGCGCACCGAGCTGAACGCCCCTTACTGGGACAGCCTCGCCCAATGCCAGCTCAGCTTTCAGCGCTGCCGCCGCTGCGGCCACGCTTGGCTGCCTGCCCGCACCGAATGCCCGTCCTGCCTAGAAGCCGACTGGCACTGGCAACCCGCCAGCGGTCACGCCAAACTGGTCAGCTGGGTGGTGTTCCACATCGCCTACCACGAGGCTTTTAAAAACCGCTTGCCCTACAACGTGGCGATCGTGGAGTTGGCCGAAGGCCCGCGCCTGATCAGCAATGTGGTGGGCCTGACCGAGCCAGGTGACTTGACGATAGATCAAGCCTTGAAGTTGCGCATAGAGCTGGAGGGTGACTTTGCCCTGCCGCGTTTTGAGCCCGCCTGAGCCCAGCCCAGGCCCCCCACAAACAGAAAAAGGAGACAAGACATGACGAAAAACCTCATCAAAACCGTGCTGACCCTCGCTGTGGTGGCCACCACAGGCGCGGCACTGGCGCAAGACAACTTCCCCGCGCGTGGCCTGCGCATTGTGGTGCCCACCTCGCCGGGCAGTGGCTCGGACATTGTGGGCCGCTACTTTGCCGAGCAGCTCACAGCTGTGTTGGGCCAGCCGGTGGTGGTGGAAAACCGCGCGGGTGGCAATGGCGTGATCGCGGCCATGGCGGTCAAACAGGCGCCGGCCGACGGCTACACCTTGTTTTTGGGCACCAACACCCACCTGGCCGTCAACCCGGTGGTGATCAAAGACTTGCCTTATG